>Ga0209090_10001936_pt1 | contig 13141 bp, 6 predicted proteins | sample ArcticOcean_MG_C_9_FD_187432 | JGI IMG/M metagenome (GOLD analysis project Ga0209090, IMG submission 187432) | Marine microbial communities from western Arctic Ocean - ArcticOcean_MG_CB2_152 (SPAdes) (version 2) | ecosystem: Environmental > Aquatic > Marine > Oceanic | place: Arctic Ocean... | reverse complement strand
GGCGCACGGTGCCCGCGGCCCACGCTTCGGAACTATCCGTGGGTAATTAGAGCTTTAATTTTGGTCACGTCCGAGGGGTCATAATAGCACCTCCATACGGCCGTGTCCCCGCTACAAAGCAAAAAGCGGACGAGTTAGGCCGATTGGTCAGGGGGGGGTGCCCCTCCCTAATTTATGCCCATTTATCCCTCATATTCCTCGACGTCGGTAACTCGATGGCGGCGGCAGATCAAGAGTAGTATATTTTGAATCGCTTTCTTGGAGCGCAGCACCAAGAAGCTCCTGCCAGTACATGTCTCTTAGTTTGACGACAACACTCAGTCGACGAAAGTGTCGCATATTCCCCCGATGAAGGGCTGCATGAAGCGCCAAAACTGAGTTGGCATCTCGACGTTTAAGAGTCTTCTGGATTGATGTGGTTGGCTGAGTTAAATATATAGCCAACGGTTTCTCGATCGCACTAAGAACCCTTTTGAATGGATTGATGGGATCTTTGCCTGGTGTCTCTCGGGCCTCAACTACACCTCTTGGCAGTTGGGGGACCGAGACACCAGTAGTATTTACAAGCGAGCAAAAATGTTGTCCAGTTGCGAAAACAAGATTTTCAAAGCAAGTCCATGCATTGAGATGTAAGCTAGTCCCGGCTACGATCGCTTTCTCAAAATTGCATGCAATCTGGCGCTTCAATGCGCTGAGGCGCCTGCGGTTCATGTGCTCTTGTTGCTTTAGCGCCTCACGCAGACGTACTGCATATTCCCGATCGCAATAGCGGCAGAACTCAAGGACAGCAGCATCGTGACATTGAAGTTCGTCAAGGTGAGCACGTGAGCCGTGATTCAAGTCTAGCCTTGCTGCTTTGTATGCAAGATTATTTTCAAGCCATCGTTCTTGCTTGGCGCAGGCTTTTTCGATAGCACTGACATGCTCTCCCTTTCGTAATTTGAGTTCCCTATCACACCGCCGCCAGTGAACATTATCATGTGAAATATTACTTGATTCAATCAAGCAAATTGCCTTTGGCTTTGAAAAGCGTCCACAGGGCAAGTTCAAACGCCCAAAATACTCAACAAAAACGAGGTCCTGCGCATCATATCTCCCACATGTGAACTCTAATGAATTCTGATAGGTTGTTTCAACCAATCTGGTCTCGAGGTGCTTTTGGATGACAACCAACTTGGCCTTCATGGACTTCTTTAGCGCCATACGCCGAGCAACTGAATCATCGAGGACGGACCATGGCATTTCTGAAGTCTCGTTTGTGATCGCTGTCGTCCAAATTGCTGCAGTGAATTGTCCCCGCCCCTCGATCTGCTGTACGATGCGGTTACTCAGTGCGGTTTTGGTAGCTGCAAGGCCAGACGCAACCGCCTCCCCGCCCGCCCCGCACTCAGCTTTGGGCTTGCAAATACGAAACACATTTTTTGTTGGACAAAGACTTTCTTTAATCTGTATAACCTGTGCCTCCGCCAGAGCGACCAGCAAGTTGGGCTTGGCCTTCGCGGATGCACTCTCCTCGAGCTTCTCGAGGTGAGTGCATGGGAGGTCCACGCGCGTGGCGTCAGCCGCCGCCTGAAACAAGTGGCCGGTGTTCGCAGTCGCCTCGCAGCCCGCAGTCGCCATGACCTCCTGAAGTCTTGAAGCATGAAATGCATCAACGGTCTCAACATGACGCCTGTGCATTTCACAAAGTGCTTGAAGCTGCACGACAAGCTTCCTAGCAAGATGAGTGATATTTACATCGTGGCCAACCGCAGTGGCACAAAGAGATGTCGTCTCTTTGGGAAAAACTAAACTGACCGCATTTACAGCACGACAGGATGCCATCACATGCTCTGACCTCAAAGCTAGAGCAATTTTGGCGTTGGTTGCATCCACCTCGGCTTTGAATAGGCGCGCTGAGCTTTCAAAAGGATTGAGTGCAGACTGTTTTAGATTCCCTTGAATTCTCGCCAGGGAACTCTTGAATACACGTCGCTGTGTGCTGAGCACACGTTTGTATGAGCGTTGAAACGTTCTGAGCATCGCATTTGCCGAAACGGCAGCTAAATAAGGCGCCATGCTAACAACCGTGCAGCGCTCGACCGCAGCAGCACTGACACATGCATGCTCTGCACTCGATATCTTGAGCCGCCGCTCGTAGTGGCATGCTGTTAGGGCCAAACTTGCCTCATACTTCTGGCTAGTACGATCGTGGTCGACAGTAATCGCCTCATTCTGTGCCTCTAGCGCAGCTAAACGATTCTTCTTCTGAGTTGTCATTATCTCTCGTAGCAACTTCGTGACTCGAATGAGCTGCCCTTTGAGGGTTTCCTTCTCTTTAACAGCCATGCGCCGGGCGTTCTTCCACAAGAAAATATCTTTCTCGTGTGCATCTCTCATCTGTCTGGTTGTTGCATGCCACGTCATCTGCTCATCGAATCGACTGCCTGCCATAACTTCGAGCTTTTGTTGCAGCAAATTGGCCAGAACTTGTGACAGATTGAGCTCCTCTTGCAGTGAAGTAACATCCACACTGGCGTTATCTAGATCAGATTGAGCTACATTGAGTGTTCCCTTTAAGGACGACAGGGCCTCGTAGCGTGCAGCTGTGCATTCCTTGATCCGCGCACGAAGGAGCTCAATCACAGCTGCATACGACATATCCAAGGCATCAAGTACGACGTTGTTGTCGCGTAGGTTCTTAGAAAGACTGTGTTCCAGCACTATGCCAAAGGTCAAAGCCTGTTTCGTGCATTGCTTTCGCTCATGTTCCGTACCGAGGTCCCGCGCCCGTTCTTTGTAGAGTATTGAGACAAGCCCCTCACGATTGCCGCAAGCAGTCACGCACTTGAGCTCAAATGATGCATTGGCATCATTTAAAAAGACCATTTGCCGCTGGTGATTGTCCAGGCTTGCCTGAAGTTTGGTTTGAGCCTGCTGTTCAGCGATGCAAATTTTGGATATTTGGGCAAGCTGAGTTGTAGCCAGTTTATCGCATGAGCATATACGCTCATTATGAATAGCACATGCCGCTTCACAAGCATTTTTTTGAATCTCTGACAAGTGACAAAACACTAGAGCGTCCAGTGATCGTCCAAACAAGTGAAAGTGACGGCATTGTTTCTCCTGCAATGCGAAAAACTCTCCGACTATTACAGCGAGATCCACATCGAGCCGAAAAAGCTTTGCAGCATGTGATGCAGCAGTGGACTCAAATTCAACTCGTAGTGCAGCGGCTGCCCCAGCTGTTGCTGTGGATATCGCATAGACCAGTCGCATCTTCCCAGCGTGCTCAAGGCATATTATGTCAACTAATGAGTCTCTGTTGCGCTGAACTGTGTGTATTACGTTTGATTTTGCGTGATCAAGCTCCTGCCGGGTTACCCTACAAGCAAGATCACGAGCCTTGTATACTGTCTGCAATTTACACACGAAATTTCGCCGAGAACGCTCAACTGTCGCCCTCGTCTGTACTTGGAAGGACTCTGCAAACTTTTTCTTTAGCGCTCGCACAGTGCTTGTTTCGTGCGCGTCGCGTCGCCTGAGGGCAGCCACCGCCAAAAATTCCCTGGCAGTCCAAAGAGCAAAAATTTCAGCTGTAGCATCCACCCGTGCGGTCGTGAGTATCTTATCTGAAATCTCTTGGACCGAGATCTTGCTGAGAAGTGCAGTTTCTGCGACAATGCGCGCGAGACTGGAGTCGGCTATGTCATTGAGCATTGCATGTTCTGTCCGTGAATAAGCATGTTGCGAGACTAACTCTTCAGAAAGTTGAAGGGATTCGCCTAGACGACGCTCCATCTCGATAAGTCGTGCCCGTAGTACATCCAAGGTGTTTGCTTGCGCACTAGGTTCCAGGGATGTAGCTTCAGAAAACATATACTCCCGATCTCCAGCCTCAAAGGCGGCACATCTTTGTGCCGTAACCAGAACATGCTTTGCCCATAAGCTGATTTTTCTCTTTCCCTGCGCCATGCTCCATCTCGTAGTGAGTGCCTCTACCAGCTGGCTCGTGAGTAAATTTCCCGTGCCATTTGACTCACTCAAAACATTGTCCAGGTCAGTACACACAAATCTAAGCGCTGATTCAAGCATTAAAGCTCGACAAGTGAAGCGCATGCGGTCACCAGGCACGACAGTATCAGGCACAGAGGCTATGATTTTGCAATGGTTCTCGTGACAGACGTTTCGGCTCAGCCCGCGGCGGCGTCTTCGTCCTCCCATTTTATTTTGATCCGTCTGAAGGACTAGAATCTGCTTGTAGTGTTCAAGTTCGCGTTGCAAAGCCGTTGCCTGCACCTGCCAGGCGTCCATGACAGTCTGCATCTCTCTAACTTCCATCCGGGTCGCACCAACAGTAGACACCTGCTGTTCGAGAAGCACTCTCTCATCACGAAGGCGATTAATCTCTTCTTCCTGTTCTGCGCAGGCTCTGCGGTATTTCAGAATCCGTTCCTGGAGGCGAGTCTGCAGCCTGCCAAACTGCTCTGTGCGGGTCCGAAGCTCGCTTGAGTGGCCATGAATAACGGTATTTAGCTTGTGCTCAAGCTCACAGCGCCCTGCCTCGTTGAGGGTCTCGAGGCACTGAAGCTCACTTTTGAGTCGCATATTCTCTGAAGTTGAGGATGCCGATGCTGCGCAGAGTGCATCAAACTGACATTCGCGAACACGTAATCGCGCGTGGAGGTGATTAAGTTGTTCTGAGACAACCTGCAGTGACTCTGTTGTCCGCGGGTCCAATCCACGGTCCAAGTTTACGGTGCTCGAATTCTCAATCGTCCGTGCCCGGGATGCATACATTAACGACACGAGCGACTGGCGATAATATGTGTCTGAGCTTCGAAGAGTTGTGATCATAAGAGTCTTTGAGTTACCACCGAGCGAATCCTTGAGAAGATAAGTCAGCTTTGAATTGCGATAGGGGACTGGCTCGAGGGAGCCACCAGACCGAGGGGATTGCGTACCTTGGTCTCTGCGCAGTGAGTTGCGTGAGAGTGCAGCAAGTACGTCTCCAAGGAGTGCCAACGAGAGGTTAATGTTCTGCGCCTCGACGAGCGTCTCGCCTTGGGCACCGGATAGCGACACACGCTCCGATCCGGCAAGATCTACTAAATTCAACCTACCAACACGCACGGACGTCGACGCTGTATTTTGTGAATTCTGTAGAGTAGCACTAGCCCTTTGCGACTGAATATGCAAAGTCAGGATGCAATGGCTCCGACTGGAATGATCATTGCATCGCGTTAGTGCATATGCCCGAGCTTTGTCTCCCAAGAAAATAAGCTCCTGAACTTCCTGCTCCGATGTTACGGCGACCTTGAGGTTGGCTGGGCCCGTAAGAAAGACACCCGTGTCACGTGACTCGCGGATCTCAATTTTGGTACAGCTCGACTTATGGCAAAGGTTTCCTACATCATCGAGAAGATTGCGAAATTGGTTGTTGTACAGCTCGACGTAACTCACGTGCACGAGGAAAACTGCGTCCTTTGTACGAGTTGCATGCTCGATCACTGCAAAAAGTTCTCGCACTGCCCGCGGTGTCACACCGGGCTGGGCGACATCGCCTGTCATCGTGTGCGTCTTCCCTGATCCCGTGTGCCCATATGCGAACACGGTGGCGTTATACCCATGTGCTGCCGAATGCACTAGCCTAGGTGGAGGAAAATAAAACGTGAACGACTGAGTGATTGAATACGCAGTTATTTTACGGCTTTACGTGTTCATACACATCCTTCTGGGCTGACTGTGGCCCGAGTACTCGATCCAATGTGAAGATTCTCGTCCTCGGCCGGCCGCGCTTGCTGTGCGAGTGAACCGTTCCGTCCGGCGGGTCGCGCAGTTCGACGCAAGTATTGCTCGTTACTGTGAGGCAGGAACAACCGCTTATGGATGACGGCTCCGGCCGAATGCGCGTGATAACTCGTACATGCTCCTCCATTTCGAACTGCCTTATAATATAGTGTAAAAGATAAAACTGATGTATGTACGGTTGTACTAAGTATGTACAAGGTCACGGTACATCCAAAACAGAACCGTGACGAGCGAAGTGGGGAAGTTCGGAACCTTCTGACTTAAGCCGCTCCCCTCGCTGTCTAGGCAAAATAAACCATCGTTTTAAAACCCGCCGTTATATATATATATTCAAGTTCTTACGTACGGGTTTCGTCCCCCGCACGCGTCCGAAGGAGACGTGCCGCGTTACTTGAGGGCAACTTGGACCTAAAGCCGAGCTCCTTGGCTCAGGAATCTTCCTCGAAACCCGAAATTGATGGTTTATCTAAGTTTCAAAATATTTCCCCTAACGGACGCTCCCACGCCGGGTTTTTGTCTTTACGTAGCAGCCCCCGGCAGGGAAGAAATTTGTGAACTACTCAACGTTTAGCTGCACTCAGGGCAGGTGGTCGTGGAGGAGTTTAACATATCCCTTCGATGACCTTTTCCCTGGCCCACCCCCCTCTGGGTGGGTCAGCGTGCCTATACGAGCTTTAAGTTTGATAGCTTGAACCCCAGGCCCGTCGCCATGCCCAACTGAACTCTATCTCGCATTGGCAGGATATCAGCCGCCAGTGGCCTGGGCACGGCCGCTCAGCTGGGCACGCCCTCCTCTCCGCCTATCCGTTTTTTAATTCCAATTAGGTCGCACTAGAATGCAAATATCATCTCGCCTCTGCAAAGTCAAGTAAACCAACCCTAAACAGCTACCAAGCATCAACTTTTGATCTGCAAACTATGAGAAGATCTTCTAGTTCACGTGTTATAGGTTCTAGCCGCTGCGTCGTAACTTCAAGCAATTTCGTGCTATGCTTATGTCCTTCCTTTATGACCTTTCCTTGGTGCGTGCGTAAACTTGTACGATAGAATAGTATGATGATCCAGATCAAGAAAGGTACTTCTTAAAGCCTCCCTCGTAACAGACAATGGACAATTCAAATTGATCTCAACAATTCCAATGTTTTCGTGCCCATAACAGTGCCGGTGTTCTGACAACGAACTGTCACAGAGACTTTTTCACCTGAAATTTCTCAAGACTTGTACCTAACCCCTCCCCTGCCTGGCACATCTGCCTCAACTTTGCTATTGACATGTTTTTAAATAGACACAGAGCTAGGACGCTTGCTGAGTGTCGTGCCTATTCCAAAATGCCACCTTAAAGCGACGTGTTGATTGCAATAAGAAAAAAATGGAATCATTGGCAACCTTGCACATGCTGAAGGCTCTCTGATTATTTAATGGCTGATAGAGATCATGTTCTTGTTTGAGGACCTTCTTTTGTAGGTTTGCTGCATGTGTCATCAGTGCCGTTTTTGCTACAGATTCAGAGTCCATACGAGTGGATATGTGCGTGATTTGATCTCGATAAAAAGCAAGCGCCCTGATATTCCATTTTAATATAAGCTGAGCAAGAAAGTTCCCGCAAGCAAAATCACCTGTGAGGTACATCTAGTGTTCGAGGATACACGCAGAGGAATAATAGATGCTTCACAGGTGAGTGCAAAGACGTGAGACGAACGAGTTCAAGAGCAGTCCCTTGGGCAACTTGTACACTTTCAAGTATTCATTATCCTCATGGGTCCATATCCGATGAAGCCTGATCAAATTGGAAGGGTGCACGTCGTACCAATTTCTTACCTATGCATATATTGTGTAGCTCCACTGTCTGAAGCTGTCAACTGATACACTACGCCGGTGTTTGCTGGGTCTGCTGATCCCACTGCGCCGCAGGTAGGTGCAGCTGCGACAGAGGGGCTGACTTTAAGTATCAGTCTGTTCAATAATACCAAGTCTCTTGAAGAAAAATATTTAGTCGGTGTACTTCCAATTCGAATCCTGTCAAAAGTGCTGATTGATAAAGCATCAAAACGAGCATGCTCTATATATCGACTATTTTTCTGAGCCGAAAGAGCAAAATATTCTAATTCCGCCCCCCACACGATCGCCTCCCGAACCCTCACCTCCATTTTGCGAGGTCCCAGCAACTGCGCATGCCGGCTTAGAACTACTTTCAGCTCACGATCGATAATCTCGATAAGCCTCTGGCGTTGCTGAAGATCTTGGCGACTTGCGCGCATGTGCAGCCTCAGCATTTCATATGTTTCCTTCTCCGTATCTGCTGTTCGAGACCTGAACATAAGCCTTCAAGGCATTAAACCAGATGGTAATCGAACACTGACTTTACCTGCAGAATGCAATTTGTGCGGTGTAAAATCTGTGCTTCGCCCTTGCAACTTTTATTTTTGCAATCCGGCTTTTAACTTTCAAATGCAACCAGGTCAGTTTAAGGTCTATATATGACATCACACCCAACGAGCCGTGTTTTTTTACAAAATAATCTTGCTCTTTAACATATCCTGCAAACTCTGTCCACCTATATAGGGCATGGCATCAATATTTTGCTATTTGATGTAATATTTTTTCATCTCGCAATGATATTAACCGGTCACGAATAATATCCTCTACAGCGACTCGCGACCAATACGGTACCTTTTTAATCACAGACTCACGTGGAGTGTCACTCTCCAAAAGACTTCCCCTGCCAAAAAAACAGGCAATTTGATAGCACAGTTTCATGCGCCGCTGATCGTCTACAGCTCGCTGCGTTAACCAGAGCTTTCGTCCAAAGGCATGTACTGTTGAACTTATACGGCCCCTAGACCCACGCCAAATGCGCTGTATTTGTACTACGCACAGGGGAATTTCCTTCAGATTGAGCTTCAGGCAGGGCGGTGGTTGCGTAGTTTGTTGTACCTTAGTGGTTTTTCTTTTCCTTTGCTTTTGCTGGTGTTTCGTGGTCACGTTGGGCACATAGGTGACATCACAAAGCCGTCCCCAATCTCCCTTTGGAATCTTATTTGCGCATTGTAAGCAGAATTGTTTCTTTTGCAGAAAACCACTCGTTTTCCGGGCAGCATACTGCCTGCAGTTGTCACAGTGCGGCACCTGTGATACTAGAATGAGGTAGTAAAGCGTAAGTCCAAGGCACCATTTCCTCGTAGCTGTGTTCTTGGAGTGAGCCCATGGAATGTTGATCTTCAAAACAAGTGTCACAGTAGTAATCATCGCATTTTTTACAGTGCTTTGTGCCTAATTAATATACACTTTGATACCGTTTTCCTTCTTCAAGCGCTGATAGGCACTCGTTTGAAAGTGACAGTGTACACACATTTCAATGTTTACAAGAGTGTGGTTACCGCTATGCAACAAACGACACTGGCTGCAATACAGGCTTCTGCACTCGATGCAGTACGTTACCACTGAGCTAGCAGAACACTTAGAACATAAGGCCTCAAATATCAACTCTTTACTCGGCATAAAAATGGGCTTCCTGACGTCCCTATCTAAAAGTATTCGAGGCCTTGTCCATAGGGACACTCGAGTGCGTCGATTAAACCAAAACTCACAACCTGACTCAAAGTCCACGAATAAGTCATACACACCACGCGCATAATTATAAGTTACTTCTAGGCTAGTAACACCACGCCAGACTCGCTGAATATAAGTTGCAGAGGATTGTCGCTGTTTTTTTTCTATAAGAGTCAGCTGTAGGCTCTTTTGCAAGTTAAACAAAACGCGTGAATAGTGTATTCGCCATAACGAAATGATTCTCTGCGAGAGGACATGCAATTGCAAGTCTACACGACCCACACAGGACAGCGAGCGCAGACTATTGGTGTGATACTTTGCCACTTTTGATTGGAACACGTGCTGTTGTAAAAAGACGCAGGTCTTGGCATCATGCTCAGTGAGCCTATCACTGCGAGAAGGTACAGAACTAAAATAAATGCTCGCTAGGATATGAATTGTTTGCAGAAACTCGCTATAGCGCAAGTGACTAGCAACAGCACCGGCGTTATTGTGAGTGCGACCCTTCAAAGCTATGAGCTCAATATCAGAGGGTCGCAAGCCAGCGTTATTTGATGGCCACATTACATTTGTTGAGTCTTTTAGTAGCCGTAAGAAGCTCCCAATTCCTAGTCGACTCGTATTGTCCTTTTGACCATAGCCACAGTATGTCACAAATATACGCTGAAGTTCAGAGTTATGATCACGTTTGCAAACATTCGATTGCACCAAAATCTGATGCTGAATCTTTGTTTCGCGCGTACGCTTGAACATCGAGCGACCTGCTAGATGTGCTTCTGCTACTCTATAGTGCTGTATTTCTGTTACTCTATGATGTTGACTGCATATATGGCGTTTTATACTGTCGGCACATACACACGCGACTTTGTTCATTACCTTGCATTTTGACAAGTGCAGGATGAATCTGCGGTACCCACGCCAGCACGCCATGATGGCTGTGGCATATTTTATTCTGAGTTTAAAATCAAGAATAGAGATCAATGCTGTCCACGATGCCAAGGACAACAGGCGATGGCGTGCCTTTTTCCCAAGTTGATGCTGAATCCAGCGTTTGAGAAATTTCTGGGTATGTATTACCTGGCACAGTGACTTATTTAAACGATGCAAAATCGGTGACTCTGCATCACACGTGCTGGTGGATCCGAGACACACATGGGAGCTTCCTTGCAAGGTGTCCACGCTGCAGTGACTGTATGTGAGTGAATTGGTACTCTATCTGCTTATGCGATCTACTGTGTTTGTGGATAGCTCGCAGTAAGTCGTGGCGAATAATATTCTGCTTCTGCTGAAGTCTGTAGTTACAATGTGTTGTTGCCTTCATGTTCGTGGTTGTGCGCTTATTACTAGTATTTATTCTGACGCGTCTCAAAAAAGTTGTAATTTTAATTGCAGCAAACCACTCTTTTGGATTTTCCTTGTTTCTTAGTTGTCTTCGTAATCGAACACGTGCATTTACATACTTCCCAAGCCGTCTCCATCTAACTGCACTCTGGATTCGAGAGACTTTTATTTGCAATTTCCTGACATAAGCTATGCGAGTGCGGGAGGGTTGCAACAAAAACCAGCACTGAATTTTATGGGCCGCACCTTGCTGCTCAAAATTGTAGCCTGTTGAACCGTTTGTGCTGAAATAGCGAGCGAGAATGAGCTGCTGATTATAACGATGCTTAGACTGTCTTGCGAGCACACGCGAAACGTTGCCTCGTTGTAATCGCTGGATAGACCCAGCAGCAAAAGCTCCGATGTGAAAGTGATATAGTTTCATATTGCCACCATCTTGACGTCTTCGCACCAGTCCCTGGAGTCCCTTGGTAGCCTGTTCTCGCAAGTGGTCAGCTGCCACTTTTTTCAACATATTGTAACGCTGAAAGGCCCGTGATATTCTAGCATAATGCCACTTCATTTGTCTTGGAGAGTCTTTGACAGCAGTTATTTCAGTTTGTCTGTTAACAAGTTGCACTAATAAAAGTCTTGCATTCATTGCAACTCTTCTTAACACTAAAAGGACAAAGGCTCTTATTTTATTTGCAGCACGGGTCTTGGATTTAGTTCTTGAAATACATTCTAATTTTATCCAATAATCCCATGAACTTGATATTCGATTTGCTGCTCTCATATGAGCGACCCTGAATAACAGAGTGGCTATTTTGGCATGCACAAGAGCGTGCATTTTGTTCTGCACGAGGAATTTCATCGGCAAGCTGTGTGTTATCCCTTCCAGAGTCACTTCGCGAAGTGCATTTCCTACAATAATACTTCGATCTTCACTGCAAAAATGGTAGTTTGATGGTGTTTGCCACTGGCGTGCAAGTCTGAAACGAGAGACGTCAATAAGTTTTGATACATGCGTGACCATGCAGTCTCCAACGAGATAATCAAACGAGAGCGGTGCGGGTCCGTTCATTTTACACTTTTTACGTGGTAACATATGTCCCGGTGTCGGACCAGGAGTCTTGCGACTGACGGGAGAGTAGGAGATTCGTGGCCTGAGTAAGAGAATGTTTTTGTGTCTTGGAGGGCGCCTGTTTTGCGAATCTAGACCGTGATTGGAAGCTGGGCAAACAGTCACCCGCTCCAATGCCTGATACAAATCTGCATTAGAAATAGCGGTGACGAAATCAATGGCGCGCGAGGTCCTACTTCCTAACATGGCGCGAGGTAAACGGGCCTGACGGATATGATCGTATGATCTTGAAGTATGGGGTCCCTAGTATGAAAAAAAAATGGAAATCTATACTATGCATAATGGATACCCGGTTGGGGGTCGGAGCGTATTCAGGAGAGATCACACTATCCGCTTGGGACCATTGTCGCCGGACAGAAGCTGGAGCAGGAGCCCGGCCAATCGGCTTGAGTCAGCCGCTTTTGGAAACGACTGCCGCACGTTCTAACTAGCGGACGCTAGGTAGCTAGCCCTTATTTTACGAGTCCGCAGTTGCAGCGGCGTTGCGGCGGTACCGAGCAGCACAAACGAGGGCATATGAGTAGCGTGTAAGTGGTGCGGGCACTATCTATCGCGCTCACGAGGTGCGCGGCGTAGTTACACGCTACTCAGAGGCAGCCCAAACCGCTGAAGCACTTGCAGCCACTATGGACCTCTCGCGGCCGCGCGTCGTGGACGTGAACGACCTTTTGGAATACGTGTACCGCCACGCGCCACGAGAGCGCTGGTTGTCAGTGAAGGACGCGTTCTACGGGCCGCACTTCATGCTCGCGGAGTGCCTCGACCTCGAGCAGCGCGAGCTTGACGGGATACTCGAGCCGCATGAGTACTTGCGGACCATGCAGCGCGACAGCTCGTGGCTGCACCGGCCACGAGTGCGGCTCTCACGACGGTTCGACCCCTACTACGACGACTGCCCGTGTTTGAGCGTCGATGTCGCCTATAACAGGAAATCTCGGCGCGAGGTGACTAAAAACGGGCACTGGACGAGCTGCCGCCCGGGTACGGCCGGAGGAAGCTACGGTGAGTTTGGTGTACCATAGTGACCGTCTTAGCGTCGCGAGAAGCCGATTCGATGGTCTCGGCGTTTTGCGGCGATGGGGTTATCTCTACGAAGTTTGGGGCGTTTGACGCGTCCACAATTGATACACGGGAAGCTGCAGATGTTCTACGATATCTAACGCTGCGAGGCCCCACAGCAACTGATACCGAAACGAGGAAGGGCTGTCAAATGTCAATAATACACTTTGGCAGCCCCTGCTCGCCGCAACGGCATCTACGCCCGTGACACCCCATGACACTTCGATAGATCACGAGCTTCGGGCCCACTTTGTGATTGAGCTTATTGTCTAACTCGAC
>Ga0209090_10001935_pt1 | contig 13146 bp, 4 predicted proteins | sample ArcticOcean_MG_C_9_FD_187432 | JGI IMG/M metagenome (GOLD analysis project Ga0209090, IMG submission 187432) | Marine microbial communities from western Arctic Ocean - ArcticOcean_MG_CB2_152 (SPAdes) (version 2) | ecosystem: Environmental > Aquatic > Marine > Oceanic | place: Arctic Ocean... | reverse complement strand
AGCAACAACAAATGACAAAGTCCGCGTTGGAAGAGTTATTAATCGCGAGAGAAGAGTTAGCATCGGCGCAGATGCAACTGGCCCGAGCGATCGGGGACGGACGCTCGTACGACGTCGATACGACGACGACCACCACCACCACCACAAACAACGACACTAGCAGCAAGGAAGAGGAGGAGAAAAAGTCAGGCTTCTGGTCTTCGCGATAACAACAACGCATAATATTATACACCATATACAAAATTTGCATTTACCGGCACGGTAAATCGAATAATACTATCTTTCCTGACATCAAGCACAGGTATTGAGAAGTTTAGCCTTTCATTGTGTTATATTGAAAAATAAAACGTGACAACTCTTCCTTTGATGGCCCGGCGCGAATAAAGACATTTTTTATTCCTCGTTTAATTTCTCGTTTAATTCCTCGTCTATTTCCTCTTCCTCCTCCTCGTTCATTAAAAGCTCGTCTCGCGTGACCATGCGATGGGTCCTTCTGTTTACCCTTCGATGGCTTTTTGTTTCTAGTTTTGCCTCTACTCTATCTGCCCCTCCGGCAGCTTGTTTCATTCGCACGTGCGTCTCTCTTTTATACGCCGCCTCTTTCTCTTTTACCGCAAGTTTCTTCACTTCTTCTAACAACTCCATGTATAAATCTAATCGTTCTTGAGTCCAATTTGAATCACCAACTACACATCCTGGCTCGTGGACGTGCGTACAATCGGTAAACGCGCATCGTGCATCTCGCTCTTCCTTGGCTCGCTGAATCGCGTCTCGAATCTCCGGGAAGCAGAGCGCCACATCTTTAACAACCATACTCTCTAAAGACGGATACCCAAACCCGGGCGTATCGGCGAGTAAATTACCACCTTTCATGCGAAGTAAACTAACGTGTCGAGTCGTGTGTTTTCCTCTCCCACTTCGAGCCGATACTTGTTTCACCGATTGCAAATCTGCCGATTCTAAAATCTCTCGCGCTTTTTCGTTCTCCACCGATCTCGAGCCTTTCTTTAGTTTCCCGCCGCCGCCGCCTTCTACGTCCAAATCCGTCACAAAAGTAATCTTCCCCTCCTCGCCTTCTTCGGATGAATCCTTCCTATTTCTATCTTCACCGTAATCGTTTTGTTGTCTCTTTTCGACTGAAAGCGCCGATTCCAAAGCGCTCGTCGCGCGAAGGCGATTTATCAAACTCGATTTCCCAACCCCCGAAGGTCCAGCCAAGGCGACGGTCTTCCCGCTTCCTATAACTTTCACGATCTCATCGATACCATCCCCAGTCGCGACGGAGACAAACTTCGGATCGTATCCCCACCTTCGCATCTTCTCTCGCCATTCTTCTACTCTCTCTTCCTCTATCAAATCCTTCTTGTTGAATACCAAATGAAACGGCACGCGCGCGTATTCAAACGCGACTAAAAAACGCGTCAACTGCTTCTCTTCCAACGGCGGCTGCGACAACGAAAACGTCAACAGCGTCACGTCGACGTTCGCGATCGCTAAGTTGTTTCCACCTTCGTTCTTCCTCTTCTCGATGTCGTAAATCGTTCCAGAACCTTGCACCCAATCGATCCCAGATTTTTCAGCGTCTAAAGTGACGATATCGCCGACTAAAACTTTTTGCTTCATCTTTTTCAAAAGCGCTCGACAGTTACACAACAACTCGACGTTGTCTTCTTTTCCTTCTTCTTCTCCTCCTCCTTCTTCTTCTTCGTTGATATCGATAATTTTCCGGAGTTTCTCGCCCAAAAGTTCCACGTCGTGCATCGCTTTCGCCTCCTCGGCTCTTTTTCGCGCGGCGTCGAACTGTTCGCGCACGCGGTTCAACTCTTTCGAAGGAATCTGTCGTCGGTTCACGACGACTCGGAAGTAGTTGGCTTGCGCAGTCACGACGGTCCCAAACACGCTCTCGGTGTTGTTGTTAGTACTATTATTTTTATTCTCCCGAGGACGGCCAACAGACGGCTGCTTACCGTGTTGGACTTCGTCTCCTTCTTTGCCTTCACGGTCGGCGTCGAGCGTCGATGACGCCGCAGCTATCGTCGGTCTTCGGTTCATGCACCTTTTTTGTTGTCCTCGACAATTTGAGTCGAGAAGAAGCAAAAGCGCCGACGTTGCAGAATTTTTAGGTACAACACTATGAACGCGTTCTCCTCTTCCACTGAAACCACCACCGACGTGATATCCGCGACGTAGCGAACGAAGGAGCGATGAAGGCATTTTGTACCGATTCGTTGTCGTTGTCGTCGCAATGAGCGACGCTTCGACGCAGAACATGCAAATTAGAAAAGGAGAGGGAGACGGAAGAGAGAGAGAGCAGTAAATGAAGCAAATTTCCAAGCACAACGAGTTTAATTACAACTCAACTATGACTTGCCAAGCACAAAAAAACGAGCGTAAGGTTTGCTGGTATCGTGGTATCGAGGTAGTGAGAGTATTCTTTTCTTCTTATTCATCGTTATTATTATTCAGCGTCCTCTCGACGTACTCCATCGCTCTCGCCTTCACGTACGTCATTCGTTCCGTGTTCCCATGAGACCTCTCGTACTCTAAGTACCTCTTGAACAAAAATTTCATGCTTCGCGCGTTCAGCTCCAAGTGCGTGGCGCGTTCAAACAAAGCTCGAATCCTTTCCGGGATGTTTTGCTTAATCTCTTGATCGATATATACGGACCAAATGTCAGTTCTCTTCGGATAATTGCGCAGAATACCTTCAAACATTGTGCGTCCGCGCTCGGGGTCTCCTTCTTTCATCTCCAACAAAGCAACTTTGACTAAAAGTTTGATGTGTTTGCGTTTTGGTAAAGAAGTCGTCGCGCGGTCGAGCAGTTTTCTAGAACCTTCCGCATCGCCTTTGAGCGTAACGTGACGAATGTACGTCAGCCATACTTTACAACTGGAGCGAAACTTCTTCACGATCAATTTAAGCGTTTCTTCAAGAATTTCTATTTGTTCCGCGCGCGTGTACATGTCTACCAAGACGAGGTACAGTTTCTTTGGATCGGCTAAATTCACGGCGCGCTTGAATAGTCTCGAGACAGCCTCTTTTGGATTCGGCAACCCGTGCGAGTTCTCTAAATTCAAATAAGCGATCCAAATGTTCATTCGCTCGTCTTCTTCTTGCGCCGGAATTGCCTCTAATGCGCGTTCGGCGACTGCTCGCGCGTCCTCGTACGCACCGACGCTCACTTGGAACGCGACGTATTGAATCCAAAGAAAGGAGGAAAGCGGTGACGCTAAGATCAACTTTTCGTACTCGGACGCACTTTCAGGAAGACGACCTTCGTCGCGCAACTGTTGCTCTTGTCTCAAGATTTCCATCTCAACCTCACGAGCTTTGCGACGCTTCGCGCGTTTCGAAAGTTTATTGGCATTTTCTCCCTCCTCGAGATGAGTGGATTCCTCTCGAGTTCGTTTCATCGCGTTGAGTTTTTGTTTTTGTTCCTTCTCCTCCTCGTCCCAGGCGAAACCAACATCTTCTTCCTTCTCAGTCGCGGTGTTGTTGTCGTCATTTTCGTCTTCGTTGTCTTCGCCATCATCGTCATCGTCTTCGTCTTCGTCTTCGTCGTCGTCATCATCTTCATTGTTCTCCTCGTCGCTTTCAGATTCTTCTGCCCTGCCTTCCTCTTTCTCGGATAAATTCTCAACCTCCTCTTCTGGCTCGTCCAAGTCCATTTTAGCAGCTTTATTATTAGTAGTGTCTTCGTCATCGTCGTCAGAAAGTAAAAGATCATCGTGCATTTCATCTTCGTCTTCTGAATCACCCTCGCGTTGTGCACCGTTATCAATGTCGTCATCGTCGTCTCCAAAAACAGAAGCTTTGATGCCAAGAGAAACTTTACTCGTCTCGTAATCTACTTTCATAATTTTGGCGCGAACTCTTTCACCGGCTCGGACATGGTTGGCCAAATCATCCTTCACATGCATATCCGCAAACATTGAAATGTGACATAAACCAGAGATACCAGACTCGTCTAAAGTGACAAATACGCCGTAAGATTGCACGCTACGTACAGTTCCCATGACCACATCACCAACTTTCAACGATGCGACTGCTTCTTTGTTTGGCGTTTTAGAATCGGATTGTGAAGCGCGCAGCGACATCTCGACTCGATTTGTTTTCGCATCGGCAGACAAGATGCGTCCGCGAATCAATCGTCCAGTTGGGAATTCAACCGATGGTTTTACGACGAAGCCATCCGCGAGGTTGGTGAGCTTTATCAGCGCGTCCACATTACGCGAAAGCGCAACGAAGCATCCAGATTTGCCGACAGATTTGACGTATCCAGAAACTTCCTTCCCTACTTCAAGGTTCTTGGCGTCGTTAATCTCGGGATTCGCCACCTTCTTTTTCTTTTCTCCAGATTTACTCAACAAAGACGGTCGCATTGAAAGATCGACTTCTCCGCTCGATTTCATAGAAACCACGCGAACTTCTACGACATTGCCAACCTTCATTTCGGAAAATGGGTTTTCTTGAAACTCGTCGGATACGTCGGTTAAGAAAACCCGTCCCGTGACGTGTGCGCCAAGCCTCACCATCATAGAAGTACCTTTATTAAATCGCGAAATGATACCAAAGACTTTTGCGCCGACGCTGACAGAGTTTTGATCCCGGAAAGAAACGTCGACGTGCTTCTTAGAAACGTTGACGTTGACGATTGTTGCTTTAATCTTTTCTCCCTTTGAAAATCTCTTCTCGAGTGGTTTTTTAAGCTCTTTGATCGAGCTCGCAGTCTCAATCAGAGGAACAAAAGCCGTTATTTCCGGTCGAATGCACACTTTAACACCGTCTGGCAATACCGAAATGACGTACGCATGGATTGATTGACCCACTTCGAGCGTTTGTAGAGTTGGTCTTTTCAATGATGCTTTTGCATCAAAGTCGTCATTACCATTCTTTGCATTCTTGTTCACATTTTCGTCGTCTTTGTCTTCGTCTGCGCTGCTCCTGAGAGTGAGATCTAGTAGCCCACCTCGATCACCTGCCATGCCAAGAACAGCAACGTTCACAGTCAAACCGAGCGATAATTCTTCCAGCGGAAACTTCGATTTCGCGAAAGCGCCAGTCTCGGTGATGTGAATGCGTCCTTTTTTACTGTTTGGAAGCGATACAAGCGCTTGGAGTGGCTGAAGTTCCGAAACGACACCTTGGAATTTAGTCCCAACCTTTGGACCGCAATTCGATTTCTTAGTGTCCACATACGGGACGGTGAGTAAAAGTCGGTTGCTGTAGAACTCGTCACCTTTAACATCGTCAGGAGAAGATGCGGAAGGAACCTGCGCAATTACCACATTCACTCTCTGATTGACCTCAAACCGTTCTGAAGCGTCGTTTAAACGCACGTTACAGTAGTGAACGGGAGCATATCCAATAGCGTCAGAATACTTTGGAAGAGATAAAATGACATACTGGGCTTTAATAAGCTCTACGATAGCTTCTGTTGCCTCACCTACTTTCAATTTCTTCAGCGCTGCGGAGGCGGATTTTACTTTCTTCTTCTTTTTCTTCGATAAATTCTTCTCGGTCACCACGCTCACTTTACCGATATCAATAACACCTTCGCGTCTAGAAACGTCTAACACTCTTCCAGATAAACGAGTCTCGGAGGTAAATTCTTCTATTTCTACGCTTTCCGGCACTTGATGCGGAGAAACCAACCCAACTGCATTCTCATCTTCATCGATATCGATCAAAACGCCGTAATCCTTCGTTTCGTTGATCGAGCCTTCGATATCACATCCAGGTTCAAACATGCGTACTGTTTTTTCAGATAACAAAGTCTCTGCCTCCTTGGGATCTTGAGCAACCTTGAAATCTAAGAACTCGAGGTCCGCAAAGAATGAGCGAATCAAAGGCGCATCTGATAAAGGTTGCGCAGTTGTTTGCAACCGAAGTGAAAGCGAAAGCCGCGGCGGAACGCATTCAACATCCACCGAAAGGACCATAGCTTGTACAGTTTGACCGACAAAGAACGAATCTGTGGCGTTACATCCGTCAGGTATTTGCGAGGGAGGCGCTAACCCGGTGAGAGAACCTAAAAATCGCACGAATACGCCCGTCGATGATGTTGAGGCGACGTACCCTGGATATATCTTTCCAGCCTTTACCTTATCTGCTCTATCGGGTAGACTTGAACTTGTTACCGCCTCTATAATCGAAAGTTTCCGACTCATGACAACTCTTTTTGGCTTTCTTTCGATAACCACGAAAGCTCCAGGTAAAACTTCCCCGATTTTTAAAGTTGATGCCATGCTCAGAGCCGTGACGGGGTTATCGGATAGGTGCTGAAACGCGACGAGTCCTTGAAACGATCCCTCTTCTGTACTCGAAGTCACCTCAATAATGCTCGAGCCTTGGACTATTTTAGTGATAGTCGCAGATGCAAAAACTTTACCGATTGGTACAGCGTCCGTCGACAAAGAGATAGCAGCAGCAGCAGCAGCAGCACCAACCGTTGCTTCCGCTCCTTCGGCAGCATTGTCGTCTTCGTTGCCGCCGCCGCCGCCTAGCGAAAGTCTCAGTTTGTTTTCTCCTCGATCCGCGGAAACGATTGTCGTTCGAATAACTTGACCAACCGCATAGGCGTCTGCAATACTCTGACCCTCAGCCAACCCGAGATCTTGCGATCCTGCTAATCCCTTCAAGTTTCCATATAGTGTGACGAATACGCCGTAATCGACAACGCCTGAAATTATGCCGTGCGTCGTTCGTCCAGGAATCGCATCCTCGATCGTTTTCAATACCGGTAATTCCGACTTTATCAACGCACGCTTATGAGTAACGATAGCTCTGTGTCTGGATCGGTCCACGCTGATGACTCGAAACTTCAAGATTGCGCCAGGAGCAACTTTAGATGACGTCGTTCGTCCGACGATATCGGACACATGAATCGGCGGACAAAGAGCTTTGACACCTTCGGCAAGTTTTACGATGGCTCCAAAATGTTCTGTCGCTAAAACTTCGCCCTTGACAATCATCCCAGGAACTAGCTCTTCCAGACTGAAGAAGGGTTGCTCCAAAACAGATCTCTTTAAACTAACGTTGGCGACGGCGTCTAACAATCGATGTCCAATCACTCGAACTTTGACTTGTTTTCCTACTTTGTACTTCTTTTCTATTTTTTCTACGTGATCGTCGGAAAGATGCGAAACGTGCGCGTATCCAGCGACGCTTCTAGTCTTTCCACCTTGGCTGATTTGAAGCGATACTCCGACATTTGGATCTACTCGGTTTATCACGGCGTTTTCGAAGATTGACCCGGTCGATGGAAGAATGCTTGCCGGCGAGCGTGCCTCAAGCAAGTGCGGTTGAAGAGATAAACCGACGCGTTTATTTTGAGCATCTACAAAAATCACGCGCGAACGTAACTTCTGTCCTTCTTTAAACGATGTTGTATCTTCGGCTGCGATGTGAAAGCAGTCAATTGTTCCCGAAAAATACGTCATGAACGAGACAGAAATGCCATCATGGAGAACAGACTTCACGCGCGCTTTTACCAACATCCCGGGAAGAATTGTAGATATCAACGTCGATTTATTTTCGAGCGCAATTGCGCTTGAGCACCGTTTCGTGCCTGCGCTGACTTTATACACGTTACTCTCGCCAAGTTTACTCCCTCTTCCGTTCCTCTTCTTGTTGTTATTGATATCCTTTTTCGCTTTTGGCGTCAACGCGATGACAACTTCTATGAGCTGACCGGTGAGAAGCGAATCGTGCTCATCCCCTGCGCTCTCGCGCGACAAAAAACCGGTAGAACCATCAATACCGAACTCGACGATGTATCCGTGATCTTCCACGGAAGTGACTACTGCTGGTATCGCCGCGCCTTCAGTTAAGCACTCTTTATCCAATCCCGCGCACACTTGCGAGAGACGCAGAGTCAACTCAATCCGTTTCCCACCGGTTTTCCCCTCGTCGAGATTTACAACCGCGCATCGCACGATTTGCCCGACGTGAAATAGAGACTCCAAACCAATCTTTGCTTTTTTGCCTCCATCTTCCTCTTCCTCTTCCTCTCCGCTACTTTCCTCGCTGCTGCTGCTGCTGCTGCTACTACTGAATTCCTCTTCAGACGAGGAATACGAAGACGGCTTCTTCTTACTTTTTCTCTTGACTCTATCCTTGTTAGTAATATAAAAAGCATCCGAGGCTTCTGATTTCGACACCGTTCCTTTCAATCCGTTCTGTAATGAGACGATTAATCCTTTATTCGAAACGTGAGAAACAATTCCGAGCAACTTGACGCCTCTGCGTAACGTCTTCCACTTCAAAGCTTCGATGTATTTACCGCTACTTCCTTTACCTCCAGCTTTTCTACCTTTCAAACTCAAAGACGAATCTTTGGATATAGCCGCGAATCGCTCCGTCGCAGTGGTGGTTGTCTTCGTTCGTGAAGCGCGACGAGATCGCTCGTTTTGTTCTTCTTCTTCTTCGTCTTCTTCGTGTTCTTCGTCTCTTTCATCGTCGACGAAATTCCCGCGAGGAAACGCCTCTTCATCTTCGTCGTTTTTGTTCTTCTCGCGCCCGTCCGCACTTCTTCCGCGCTTCTTCATTGCTTGCGTTAACGAATGCGTGCGATGTTTCTCAATGTCGAGTGATTGTATGCTTGGTTCTTCTTCTTCTTGGAGAGCGAGGAAAAAAATGGAGCAGTGAAGTCATACAGCCGCCATAGAAAAAGCGAGAGCTGCTTCTCTGTCTGTCCAATATCACGCGCACGTAACTTCCTCCTTCTTCTTCTTCTACTTCTATTTCTTCTCCTCCTCCTCCTCCACCTCGTGGTGTATATTATATAATAAAACCGCACCGTCGTAAGAAGTACTACCACAAACAACAACAACAACAACAACAAAAGAGCGAGCGGCGCTTCCACATTTGGACGACCTGGTTGTATTCGGAAACTCCTTCCATTCGGCAGACTCGAGAAACACACGACAACCCTTTTCTTCTACTTCGACGCTTGATTCGTCGGAATAAAAACCATGGCGAAAAAGAAGAAGAAACCGTCGAAACCGTCCAACCCTCGCGTGAAGAAGTACAAGCATTTCGAAGCCGGCGGAGGAGGAGCAGGAGCGAGCGATTGGGAAAACAACAAAAAAGCCGAAGACAACGCTTCCGTTTTCGATAGAAAAAGTTCAAAGCAAAAATTCGAGATTTTAGGACGGAAAATCAAAGGAAAAAGCGGGAACGTTTTGAAAGCGAGAAGGGAAGGATTCGAACGACGGGAGAGAACTTTGTTAGTGGAACACAAATTGAGCGGAAAAGCGAATGCTTTCGTGGATTTACGGTTCGGAGAGTTGGACAACAACTTGACGCAGGAGGAAAAGTCAATCGGACGCTTGGCGCGAGCACGATTGGGACAACTGAGAAAGAAGCGAAAGAATACGTATTCGCTCGAAGGAAACGAGAACGACGACGATGAAGACGAGGACAATGGCGACAGTATCAATAAGAGAAATTTGATGTCGTTGACGCATCTCGGTAAACCTCTGAATGAAAGGAGAATAGCAAACGCAAAGTTCGATTCGGATTCTGACGACGAGCACGGCACGAGACGATTGATGAACGAAGAAATGACGCGAAGAATGCATTTTGGTGGAGGCGATTTTGACGACAACAAAAATGGACGTGATGATGATGATAATACCGGTGGATTTCGACGGAAAGAAAGGAAGAGCACAGCCGAGGATGGCGATGACGATGACGACGACGGCGATAAAAACGGCGACGAAGATACAGGTATGGAGAGAAGAAAAACGAAAAAGGAAGTCATGGACGAACTCATCGCGAAGAGTAAAATGTATAAAGCCGAAAAAGCAAAACAACGCGACGACGATGAAGAACTTTTGGATAAACTCGACGCGAATTTTAGAGTCATCCGTCAAGGCGGTTTGTTACAAGGCGCGCTGCGAAAAGCAGTCGGTCATTTGAAACCGACAAACAAAAATACTTCCTTGAACATTTTGCAATCGGGATTACCGAAAGAAGACGATACGAAAAGTGATTACGATAAGATTGCGAAATCATTAGCTTTAGATGCGAGAGCTCATGCCGCGGAAAGGGAAAAGACATCAGAGCAAATCGAAGCGAGACAAAAGCGACAGCTCGAGGAAGCTGAACGCGCGAGATTGAAGCGTATGCGAGGAGATCTCTCGGAGGACGACGAGGACGACGAGAGAAGGAACGGCGAGGACGAGGATGCACCCTTAGGAGGGTACGCCTTGAGAAGACACAAAGCGCGCAAATTAGAAAAAGAGAATGGAGAAAGTTGTGGTCAACTTTCGACAGCGAGAGTAGGCGGTGAAGATCTCGATGACGATTTTGAGCTCGGCGAAGACGACGATGAAATTTTTGAGGAAGAAGAAGACGAAGATGATGACGACGAGGAAGATTCAGACGAAAGTGACGACGACGACGTCGACGATTTAGATGAGACTGGAAAGTTCCGCAAAGAAGCGAACAAGATGGATGAGAAATTAGAAAAAGGTAAAAATCGGTTAAGGGAACTCGGGATTCTCAACGATGGAGTAGAAGTCAAGAAGAAAGTAGAGAAGAGTGCAAAGATTCATGAGGGCACAGGAAGCGACGACGACGACGACGACGACGACGATGATGACGATGATGATGATATCATGAATAGAGAAATTCTTTTCGATGATGATTCAAAAGAAGTCAGCGATGATGACGACGACGACGACAATGCCCTGAAAAAATCCAAAGAAGTAAAAAAGAAGAAGGATGCCAAAGCTCGAGATGATCTTCTTCGCGCTGAAGAAGCAATGGAAGCAGGCTCGTCAGAAATCCCGTATACGTTTGATGTTCCCGAAACGTTTGAAGCATTCGAAACTCTCTTAACTAAGTACACTTCTGATGAAGTTTCGATTGTGCTTACTCGCATGCGCGTGTGCAACGCACCAACTTTAGCGACTGAAAATAGACGAAAAATTCAAATGCTTCTCGGACTTTTACTTCAACGTTTTGAAACGTTATGCGGCAAAGATAATTTGCCAGTCGCAGATTTGAATGTTATCTCAAAGCACATTTCTGAAATCGCAACGCAAGTTCCGTTTTATGCCGCCACTGCAGCGAAAGCGCGCATTGAAAAGATGGGCAAGAGGTTGCAAAAAGCTTTGCGATTGGGCGAAACTGGTTTACCGCCGGCGAGGACAATATTACTTCTTGGATTATTTGCGGATATCTTCAGTTCTACGGATAAGCAGCACGCCGTCACTACGCCAGCGTCGTTGTACATAGGAAACGTGCTCTCACATTGCGCCGTTCGATCAACCAACGACGCAAATTGTGCGGTGGTTTTATGTGCTCTCGCGAGCGCGTACGTCGTTCCTGCCATGCGCATTTTTCCAGAGGCTCTCAATTTACTCACTGCTATGGTCCACGCCTCAGCTGAGAATGAGAAGTGCAAACAAACATGGAACGAAGGACTACCGATGCATCTTCAAGAGCAGTGTGGTGGATCATGGTTGCGGCCTTTTGCACATACAGGGAACGGGAAAAAGTCATCCTCAGAGACGATTGAAGTGCTTTCTCTGGCGAAGTTGTTGTCGTCACGACATCGAAAGAAAACAAAAGCAGCGGCAGAATCAGCTGCCCAGGAACGCGTGGCAATGCTTCGATATGCGATTTCGACGCTCGGAAATCTCATCAAACCCGTCCAAAAAGTAGCATGCGCGCCTGAAATGTTGCAGAAAGTGCAAGTCGCGCTGAACAGATTAATGCGTTCGTTAAAAACGTTCGGGAAAAAAGACGGTGCGGTGTACGACGGCATTTTGAAAATGTGCGAAACGATGCATAACGAAATTTGCAAGACGAAGAAAAGTAGCGTTCGCCTCTCGCTCGCCTGGCACACAAAGTCGGTTGAAGCTATTAAACAGTTCAATCCAATGTACGAAGAAGATGGCTTTCAGAAAGGACGCGATTACGATCCGAATAGAGAACGTGCGGAAAACAGAAAGCTCAAGAAAGAGTTGCGAAAAGAAGCGAGAGGAACCGTGCGTGAGCTTCGCAAAGATAACCAGTTTATGCATCACGCGCGCGAGCAAGAAAAAGCTGCAGAAGCCGAGGAAAGAGACGCAAAACACAAAGAAGTGTTATCATTCCTCGAAAAGCAAGAAAGTGACTTCAAATCCGGCGGCCAAGGTGGTCTTATTGTTAAAAACAAACGAAGAGCCCAAGGCGGCGCTTCAAAGAATGGAAACAGACGTAGATTTTAAAGCGCAAGACAAAGAGTATGATGTACCTAATATTTTTACCCCACGTCGTGCAACGTCTCAAATTACGATTCGTTTCTCAACTCCAACATTATGCGCTCCATGTCATCCTTTGTCACCGTGTATCCAGCACCGTTCCTCTCCGAAATCTCACGTAATTTCTCCATTAACTTCCCTTTCATCTGCGCGAACCCAGTAGCTAATCTGAGTTGTTGGTCCATCGGCAACGTCCCAAACGCCTTTTCGCTCGCGTTCGCTAATGTATCTCCATCTCTGGTATCTCCGTCAATTTTCGTCTGATACTCGAGCACGTCTTGCATCGTCATTTCTTCATCCACATCATCCTCTCCTTCATCCTCTACGTAAAAAGTAGAATCGCCTTCCTTTCTCCAATAAAATTTCATACTCGGGTCGTCGCCGTCCAAGCACTCGTGTTCGGACATTAACACAATTTTACCCGCTTCCGCTGGAAATTCTTCCGTTCGAGCGTCGTAAAGGATATCACACACGTCGTTCTTACTGTTGGTGGCGGTATTGTCTTCTTCTCTTCGCTTTGTGACCGTGGCGCCCCACCAGACAATCTCTTCTTTTATTCTTTTCGTCTCGCTGTTCGTTTTTACTACATTTTCCTCGTCTGAAATCGTATTCTGAATCACCCAACGAATTTCAATTCTGGAGCCTTCCTTCACGTGCGGCGCGATAATATTCGTTTTTTCTTCTTTTCCCTCTCCATTTTGTACGAGAATGTTACCGATTGAGTTCTCAACGAGCCGGCGGATTATCGTCTGATTTTTGAAATCTTCTTCTTCTTCTTCTTCTTCGTTTTTGGTGTGTTGTTTTTTATTTCTACTCGCGTCACCGATTTGTTGTTGTTGAAGATTATCCGTAGTAGGGGACGCGGGACGCTTCGCTGATGTCGATGGA
>Ga0209090_10001930_pt1 | contig 13164 bp, 18 predicted proteins | sample ArcticOcean_MG_C_9_FD_187432 | JGI IMG/M metagenome (GOLD analysis project Ga0209090, IMG submission 187432) | Marine microbial communities from western Arctic Ocean - ArcticOcean_MG_CB2_152 (SPAdes) (version 2) | ecosystem: Environmental > Aquatic > Marine > Oceanic | place: Arctic Ocean... | reverse complement strand
TCGACGTAGTCAATGTTAAACGTGACCGCGAATGGTGGAAAACGTATCTCCCGATAATGCGAGAATTTTGGGATAAAGTCTTGTATTTTAGAGAGCATATAGACGAACTCCCAAAACCGAAAGAGAGAAAGAAACGTATCGTGAAGGAGAAGGTATACACGTGTGAAATAGCGTCAGATCCAGATGACAAGTATTGTAGTGATTAATATAAGTAACCTAAGTCGATACACAACAACACTTTTTCCATCTAACTATGAATAAATATAGATTAAACGGAACATTATACGCCCCATATCAAGAAGACGGTGTGAAATGGATGCTCGCCATGGAAAACCAAAAAACGGGACCCAAAGGTGGGTTTTTATGCGATGAAATGGGATTGGGTAAAACCATCCAAATCATTTCGACTGTATTGAACAACCCCAAACCACGAACATTGATTGTTGTTCCCAAAACAATCGTTACCCAGTGGAGTATAGAGATCGCAAAATTTGCACCCGGTCTCTCTGTTCTAATATATGACGGTCCTGAACGAACAAAGGATATACACGCGATGATGAACGCAGACCTGGTTATATGCCCTTACAGTATGCTCCATAATAAGACATCACTTTTACAACGTATCAAATGGGATCGAGTCGTTCTCGACGAAGCGCACGAAATCCGCAACCGACAAACCAGGACATTTAAAGCTGCATTTAAACTCGAAACACGTATACGATGGCTTGTGACAGGTACACCGGTGTTTAATTCGATGGAAGATTTTGTATCGTTGTGTGCATTTCTCGGTTTCTCCAAAAATACAGTACAGGGAATGCACAAGGAGATTAAAGACATTTACATCATGCGAAGGACTAAATCTGATGGTTTAATTACACTCCCGTATTGTCATTTCGAAAATATCGAACTTGATATGTACGAAGACGAACGTATTCTGTACGAATGTGCATTTGTTGAATCACAGGAGAGAATTCGTGATATTATGTCGACAGCGATCAGTCTTGAATCTCGAAACATGCATATCTTAGAATGCCTCTTACGCGTCAGGCAGGTCATGATTTGGCCGCAACTTTACCTCGACGGTATTGCAAAAAAAGAAGAACAAGAACCTACCACCTGGAAAGGTAATACGCGTAAGATGGATACGTTACACGATTGTATTAATTCACATCCAGATGAAAAGTCGATTGTATTCTGTCAATATAACGGCGAGATGAACCAAATTGAGCGTATGTTTGGTGGTAAGGTATACAGGATTGATGGTTCAGTTGATAAGGATGAGCGAAATGTTCGTCTCCAGAAATTTAAAGATGTATCAGGTGGCGCAGTCCTCGTGATACAAATCAAGTGTGGTGGTGTTGGTTTGAATGTACAATGCGCGTCGCGCGTTTATATTATGTCACCTTCATGGAATCCTTCTACAGAACTTCAGGCAATCGGTAGATGTCATAGATCCGGACAGACACGGGAAGTATACGTTAAGAAATTCTTGTACAACGATACACAACGCGTAAGGAGTGTTGACCTGGCAATGGTCTCGTTACAGGGGCATAAATCTGTTTTATGCGCGGATGTTCTTAATGATAAGCGTATAGAAACACAAATACCCAGTAAGCAGGAAAAATCAATCGACGCCATCCGAAAAATTTTCCGATGATATAGTATACAAACATGTATGCAGTAACAGAAGGCTCTCGCGCGGAAGTTTTCCATGGCAATGCGGCGCACACGGCTGGTGGTCTGGCTAAAAAGGATCTCGTTCAGGATAAGTATGGAACTATCAAAAGCAAGGCTGCCGTCGCTGCCGCTAAGAAGCGTATGAAAGACGAAGGTAAAAAGGCGATGGTCAAGGTGTTCAAGCCCGCGAAGTCTGGTGATTTCAAGCTTGCCCCTAAGAAGGGTACAAAGAAGTACAAGACACTCGTGAAAAAAATGAAGTGATATACTAGAATACAATGACACTTGCTAAGTGGGATGAGTCAGTCCGCGTAGCAAAAATCAAATTGAAAATTGACCCAAATGAGTATAGCATAGTGAAAGGTAAATTGTTGAAAGAGGCGCAGATGATTTACAAGTTTTTATTAGAAAGTAAGAAATAAATTTATAACACGAATTGAAACCCCTTAAGTTGTTGTGGTTCATGCACAACAAGTTGATGCAACTTCCAAGTAATCCCGAATTTCCTATTCATAAAGTACACGCTACACATTTCAGCGATACCGACACCAGAGTTCCGTGCGTATAATTTATCGACCAATTCATCCTTGAGGTGTATTTTTTCACTGGTGAACACTCCAGTTTTAATAACCCCCTCACCACTCACGTCAACTTTGACCCTGAATTTGGGTTCTCGATCAGGTGAATATTTTAAATTTGAATTAAACAATGGACGAAGCTCTTCTACATCCATGTGTTTCTTGAAAATTGCAACACTTTGCCTTGATACCGAATTAATGATAGCTTCTTCAGTTTCAAGTAACGTTTCATAAAACGATTTCACATAATTTCCGTCTTCATCATACCCCTTTAATGAAAAGTCTATATTCCATTTAGAATTTCCCATCGCAGGTGTGAAACATGACATACCAAAGGGCATATACATCCTAGGCATCTGAATACGAATTGATTTACCATCCTTATCAGACAGGGAAATTTTACGTCCGTCATACTCAAGGATATTTAGTGATTCGGGTAATGTATGAAATTTAGCCATCTATTAGTATATCCAGGATAAACTTTAAGCCGAACACGCCATGCAATCTGGTTCGAGACTAAACTGAATAGGCTTTGCCTTGGCCTTACTACGTAGGTAATACATACCAGTTTTGAGACCCGATTTCCATGCATACATGTGCATAGACGATAACTTAGAAAGTGTCGGATTTTCGATGAAGAGATTCATACTCTGTGACTGATCAATGTAGCGACCCCTGTCAGATGCCATGTCTATGATATTCTTTTGACTAATCTCCCATACAGTTTTATACAAGGACTTGATATCGTCGGGTATGTCTGTGATATTTTGAATCGACCCACTCGCCTTTACCATTAGATCCTTCATTTCTTTTGACCATATACCGGCAGCTTTCAAATCTTCAATGAGATGTTTATTAACGACGACGAATTCACCCGCGAGGGTTCGGCGGAGATATATATTCGTAGTCCAGGGTTCAAAACACTCGTTATTACCTAAAATTTGAGCGGTACTCGCGGTGGGCATCGGTGCGACGAGTAGGGAATTGTAAACACCCTTTTTCACACGTTCACGCATAGCGTCCCAGTCATACATACCGGAATGGGGTCGCGTCTTGTCGTTAGTTTCCCACATATCAAACTGTAAAATACCCTTAGATATCGGACTTCCGTCGAATGTTTCGTACGAACCATTCACATCTGCGAGTTCACAACTGGATTCCAGTGCTGCGTGGTAAATAGTCTCAAAAATATGAGTATTGATAACCTTAGCTTCTTCGCTTTCAAATGGAAGGCGTAACATGCAAAACACATCAGCCAGACCTTGTACACCCAATCCAATAGGACGATGCCGCATGTTCGACTTGCGTGCTGTTTCGACTGGGTAAAAGTTACGATCTATAACTCGGTTCAGATTTTTCGTCGCGATTTTTGTAACGCGGTGAAGCTCTTCATAATCATACTTACCATCCTTTACGTATTTGGGTAGTGCGATTGATGCCAAATTACATACAGCAGTCTCGTCGGGTGCTGTATATTCGATAATTTCTGTACATAGGTTAGATGATTTAATAGTCCCTAAATTTTTTTGGTTCGATTTAGAATTACAGGCATCCTTGTATAACATATACGGTGTACCCGTTTCACTTTGCGACTTGATAATAGACTTCCATACGTCTAAAGCTGGTATGACACTGTTCGCAATACCATCTTCTTCGTACTTCGTGTAAAGATCTTCAAATTCTTTACCATAGACGTCAGAAAGACCAGGTGCAGCGTCCGGACAGAATAGTGACCACATACCACCTTCTTCAACTCGTTTCATGAATAAATCTGGAATCCACATCGACGTGAACAAATCACGGCAGCGTGATTCTTCGTCACCCTGATTGAGGCGTAAATCGAGAAACTCTAGGATGTCAGCGTGCCATGGTTCCATATATACCGCGATAGATCCTTTCCTCCTACCCGCCTGGTTCACGTATCTAGCTGTTGCATTGAATACACGTAGCATGGGGATAACACCATCAGATTGACCATTTGTACCCCTAATCTTAGATTTATTAGCCCTTACATCGTGAATGTGTAACCCAATACCACCAGCCCACTTGGAAATCTGCGCACACTCTGTTAATGAACCGTAAATCCCGTCAATGGAGTCGCCTTTATTAGCAATTAAGAAACACGACGACATCTGAGGGCGGGGTGTTCCCGAATTAAACAGTGTAGGTGTCGCGTGGATGAAGTTTCCTCTTGACATGTGATCATACGTCTCCAGGACACTGTCAATGTCGTTTCCGTGAATCCCAATAGCAACCCGCATAAACATGTACTGCGGCGTTTCCATCACTTTCCCATCCAATCTCTGTAAATATGACTTTTCTAACGTTTTTAGTCCGAAATAACCGAAATCGAAGTCTCGACTCGGAATGATTTTATCAGATACCATAGCAGCAGCTTCGACGACCTCATCTGTAATGATACCAGCTTCATTCAGGTTTTGCATGGAAATGTGGAAAGTGTTTGGGACTGTTTTTTGAATGTTACTAGCAATAATACGAGTTGCGAGTATCTCATAATCAGGATCACGGGTAATCATACCGATACAAATCTCAGCGGATAAAGTATCGATGTCCTGAGTAGATATCCCATCGTGCATTGACGAAAAAACCTGTTGGGCAATCATGGATGCATCCACTGCCTGTGAAATATCATATGGGTCGTGTGTGAGTTTAGAGATCCTGTTGGTGACCTTATCAAATTTTACGTCTTCAACATGACCGGAACGCTTAATAACTTTCATTCTATTAATACAACTATTCTACCTTTTAATTACATTTGAAGTCTTCACTTCGAACTGATACGGGACCAACTGTCTCAGCGTAGCGGTTGGGCTGAAGAAAACTAGTGTTCACATTGAACGGACCTTCTACACCGGGTTTGGAAATGGGAGGGTAAGACGCGATGAAGCAGTCGGGGGCTGTACATATAGGGGCTTTATCACCGCAAGATTTAGTGGCGTACGCTTCGTCGAAGTCAGCAGCGGCTATCATTTATAATTTACACATACTTTTTTTCCTGGATTATATTAAATGTGTGACAACAACTTACACTTAAATTCGCTCAAGCAGACTCAGACCCCCCTGAATACTCTCTTCTTTTCTCAATTCAATCTCAATCTTCTCCAGCGAGGCATTCGACAGTCCTTCAAGAATAATACAGGCGTGTCTATAGATTACCAAAACCCCGATGATTTGTATGCGATTATGCGATCTGTTTTTATCAACAACGCTGGCGATCACAATAAAAGTGTTAATGAGCAGGTGAAGTTCATGAACGAAGTTGTGATGAAGACGGCTCTCAGACAGGTACAGTCTGGGGTTTCTCAATACATGGGATACATACGCGATATAAATACGATGGCCGTGCCACCTATCGCACCTGCAAACACGAGTACGTTTGGCCTGAAGATAGACAAGAACGATAAAATTGGTGTATAAAGGTTTGGTGGTTGTGTATATTAAGATGGCGTCACTTAATTATTATAAGCATGAAACCGAAAAAATCTGTAAAACGAAGGGGTGGGATAGAGTTGAAATCAATACAGTATGGCTTCTACTGACAGAAGAGTTTGGGGAGCTCGCATCCGCGATACGTCAGTATAAAAAAACATTCAAAAAGACTAATATCAAGAAGGACAAAGGTGTTGATATTATGATGGAAATGGGCGACGTATTCAGTTATTTGTTCCAGCTTGCACACATGCTCAATATTGATCTCGATAAGATGTGGTTAGAGCACGGTAAAAAAATGACACACAAAAAATATATCTCATGATACTATAAATGAGTAAGCTTATGCTCAATGACGAAAATGCGATGGATAATATGAATCCATTCGTCCAGACCACACTTTCCTTACCAGGGGCGATTGGTCAACCGCATGCGTTTGAAGTATATGAACCAAAGATTGAAAAAGATGAAATACCCTGGAATGATAATACGTATATATGTGAAACCGGTATAACATCCGGTGATAAGGTTGTCGACACGTGTCGCCCTTCAAAATTGAAATGCCAATTATCTAGACCTCTTCTTCCAGGGAGAAATATAGATATGGGTGTGAGTGAACAGGTTCCTATAGGAAAGAAAGTGGCCGCGATTGTGACTGCTGTAAAGGGTGTGGTGAAAGATATGAAGAAATTGGATATAATTACGATTGTATTACTTGTTCTCATAATTCTTCTTCTATCATCCGCAAGACGGTAAATAATTTATCGAGACGTTTTGTATTTTTACACGCATATATAACGTCGGGGAACGTGTAAGCACAAAAATCTTTTGCAACTTGCTTTTGCCAGGTACATCTAGTATTTATAATGACTGGCACGAATGTAGGGTCTATAATTTTCACCGCGTTCATGATGCGTAGGATTGAATGTATATTATGATTCTCACAAAGTACATTGTCCAACTCTATCACTGCCATAGTTCTCCTGATAGCGATAGTTTTTTCCACCATTGTATCGAGAAACTCTTCATAACGAAAGGACTCGTGCGATGCATCAATATCTTCCCAATTACCGATTGGTTCAGCTTCGTAACATTCAGGAAAATTCACATACCCCCGTCCTTCAATATACCGCGTGTACTTCATCTCTATACACGATATACCGTTGTTATTTACATACACATGAGCCTCTTTAACGTAAGAAGGCATACTTGCAATCTGGTTTAAAGGCCATTTGTTTCTCTAAATTGTTTAAGTATAATTTTTTCTTTACATCATACCCTTCGCAATCATGTTTAGATAATTGTATACACTTTGAACAAAACGAACCTTCGCAATATTTACAGTCTATAGGTATACCGCATTTCTTTTTACACTTTTGACACGGCATTATAATTATTCGATATTAAAATTGTAACTTAAGTCGATCTAATTACAGAGAAATATAAGTGAAGTCGAATGTTTTCATCTATCGCGAATAACACGTTTTCATACCTGTTAACGCAGGATGAATTTAGAAAGACGTACCCGGAGAATATTCGACCATCCCGTATAAAGTTGACCACGATCACGATGATATCGTCATTCTCAAAGCCGATTAATGTGAACGATATCAGGAGTGTATTCGAAGAACTCAATGATATAAACCTACATAGGGGTTCCGTCGATAACCAGTCTATTAATTGGCATATCAAACCGACTACATTTTACAATCAAATCACATTGACATACGACGATGGCCACAGCACGAAATCTATTAAAATTTTTCCAAATGGGAGTATCCAGGTTGCTGGATGTGAAGATGTATTCAACTGTACGTATATCATTGCAGGTCTTGTATACATTCTACAGTCGTTTGACAAGGATATTATACCACCAGCCAATACATTTCGTATTGTGATGATCAACTCGAACTTTAGTTTAAATTATAACATAAACCTTATGAAAACGACACAACATTTTGAGAACTATTCAGATGTCTTTAAGGTTTCGTTTGAACCCGATCGTTATTCAGCAGTTAAAATTAAATTTAAACCAGCCGAAGATATGAAAGAAATAACTACGAGTATATTTGGAACTGGTAAAATTATCATCACAGGAGCAGAAACTCTAAAGGAAATCGTATTTGCATACAATATTATCAATCAACATATTAACGAATGTCCCAGTATCAGGGTATCGAAAGTTCAAATACCAGATAGCTTTGATACTTTTTTTGGGTACGATGTCGATAAGGCTATATGTAAAATTAAATCACTAAAGTTCGAAGGGTGGGTAAACACGATCACGAATAGACAAATTAATTTCTAATTGTAATATAAATGTCTCAGCGACTTGGTATGGCAGATGGCAGATGTCACACAATCAACAACTCAACAATGCTCTATGATAATTACCTGAAGGCTCAACATGGTATTGCCCCCGAAGATAACTACGCTTTCCGTCAATTGCTTCAACAGAAAGGACCCGAACTCCACCAACCTCCCCAACCCAAGGATGGTCCGTGTGGTTTGTGTGATTCCACTATGAATTTATCCAATATTAACTGAGTAAAAATGATAAAATTAAACTCATGGTGATCTGTATGGGTGATTCTTTAGGATGCACGACATGTGCAATATGCCTCAATCCAGTAAGAGAAACAAGACGTAACACCCCTCTTCGGTGTAATCACCTTTTTCACTCTCACTGCATAGAGGATTGGAAGGCTAGGGGTAAGCAGACATGTCCAGTATGTAGAAAGATTTTCGATGGCACTAATTTTAAGGTGACTATAAAAATAGAGAATATGCTAAATCACTCCACTTTTACAACACCAGTAGAAGAAGAGCATTATATATTTGACACGTTAGACGCATTTTTCGACGTGGAACACACATACGAACTTGAAAGTCTACTTAGCGACTTTGGTGTGAGTGTGTCCAACCTTGATCCCATCATTCTTAACACAGAAGGATGAACAATATTTATTGTAATTTAATCCAGGGTACCGCCTAGACGTTGTTCTAGGATCTTTGATCAATTTACCAGTCGCACCCACCACGAGAGGACCTGTAGCCCACCCACGTTTATGACTGAAAAAATCAGCTTTAAATGTAATCACTCTACCAGGCTTCAATGTAACAGCAGCACGCTTGACACGAGACGTCGGCACTTTGAAAAATGACGCGATACTTTCATGTGTATCATCCTTTTTTACTCTATATTCAGTCTTGCTATGCTGTTTATAAAAATGAAAATCTCCTTGACACAAATAATTACTCTTTTTACAAGTAGCTACGACTAACATCACCTTGTAATATGAAGGTTTGCATTTAGTACCCGCATTAACCATATAGACCTTCTTAGGATTATCCGCGACGACGAGTTTGGGTAGTTTTCCACAATCTAGATATTTACCCGAACTCGACTTATTAGCTCTTTCTCCAGGCTGACTCTTCCAACCTCTATATCTCTGATAATCATTCACAGCATACGCGTAGCAATTATTATTACCCTTTCCTACCTTTCCAGCCCATTTTTTCATGGTGAAAGTATGTTCCGAACCACTCGCAGGGGGGCTTTTACTCATTGTATTATATTAGAAAATAATCTTCACACATAATAAATGATTAAGGGTATTGTTAAAGCCAGGACCACCAAGGATATCATCATCGAAATTCTTACATTCGTTCTTACGATTCTCGTGAGTACGTTTGTTCTGCGTTACACGTGGAACAACTCTCTCAGCAAGCATATTTCTGTCCTCAAACCGCTAAACACACTCCTTGACGCCCTCCTGCTTTCTATTTCTATTCAAGTTGTTAGAGGTATTTAAACCTCCTTGAAACCGACAACTCTTTCACCGTCGGGTGATGTCATCGTGGGAAATCCTTCGACACCGGCACACTCTTCGCTATCACAGTCGACGAACGTGAACGGTTTTCCCGCACTTTTCATGTAATCAAGCTGTTTACGAGTCCATCCACAACCCATGGATCCGTATATAGTCCATTCACCGTCAGTGGAAGCATTAGCCTTGGCCTTGGCCTTGGCGGGCTGGGGAGATTTACCCAACTTCCCAATCTTACCCGGAATTTCACACTTCACTTTCATTAAAATTGCTAAATTAATCAAAATCAGGGCGATTAGAAGAAACATGTTTTATTATAGATATACATTTTTATTCTGTGTGAATTATAAGAATGACCGATACGAAATCGTCAGTCCAGCGCGCAATGGCAAATTCACCTTGCTCAGTGAAGATGAATAAGTTCAAAGATGTCCGTGTAATAGGTAAGGGTCAGCACGGTACAGTATACCAGGCGTGTTTAAATGATGCGTGTAAAAAAAGGTTTGCTGTCAAGGTATCGAACGAGAACCTGACCGCGGAACACAACCTCACTAAAAAATTCATTAAAATGGTGGGTAAAAATTCAGCGGCGAACGTTTATGCACTCGAAAAATGTAAAAGTAATACACGTTTGTATTCTGAATTTTTAAACGGGCAGCCACTCAAGAAGCTGTTACCCATGTTAAAAAAAGACCCTGAGAAAATCAAACCGATTGTTCATCAGGTTTTGAAAATATTAAAGACATTACACGAAAAAAATCCATCATTTAGACATAACGATCTCCATCTTGAAAATATATTCATAACTACCGACGGTAAAGTTCGTATTATAGATTTTGGATTGAGCTTTAATACAGTAACAAAAAATCCCGAAGTTAACATCAACGGTGCATACTTAATGCCATATGGCATTTTTAGGGGTAATAACAAAATGTATGACGTACACTTCTTCCTGAATAGTCTACTCAATGAACGAAGCTATCTAGATGACGATACATTGAAGTTTATTTTAGATATGTTACCAGTTAAGTACCAGGGAGATACAAGTACACGTGTCCATTATTACCGTTTAAAGCCATCCCTGAATAATCACGTCGGTCAAGGTTTACCAACGTTCACGAAACTGTTTAATCACTCGTATATTAAGGGTAAACGACTTGACAGTATGCTCACAGCTATATCGAAACCGAGGACGGTATCTAAACCAGTGTCGACATCAGTTCAAAAGAGAAAAACACCCCCGTCTACGGAGACTATGTCTGCAAAACGACGCGCCGCTGCAGCAGTACTTATGAAGAGTAAAGGAACACCGAAAAAGAGACCGGGTGCTACATCGAAAAAACCACCAACAATCCCCGCGAAGTCTTCGTCTAAAAGTCCTAACAATACGGAAACACTCGCCAATCTACAGAAGCGTCTTCTCACGAAAACACGCGCCAAACCATCTAGTATAGGTAAAGTGTCACCCACTTTTGTCAAAGAGTTCATGAAAAATATGGCTCGTCCTAAAACAAACTTACGTAATAGAAACATTTAAAGACGTCAACCATTCTTTAACCAATGGAATGTTGTGAAGTCTGCTGCGAAAAGATTAACAATTCAAATCACAAAAAAGTCGAGTGCCCTTTTTGTGATTTAAAGTCCTGTCGTTCGTGTAGTCAGAAATATTTATTATCAACCGTGGAAGACCCTCATTGTATGGGATGTAAACATGAACATACTAGAGCCTTTATAGATACGTATTGTTCCGAACAATTCAGAAATAGAGATCTTAAACATCATAGGGAACTCGTATTATTTGAACGTGAAAAGGCGCGTCTACCGGAAACACAACCGCACGTCGTACGTGAACTAAAGATACGATCATTGAGAGGAAGTTATGTATACCTCATTTATATACTTTCACGTATAACCCCGGCGGTGGATATACCCGAAAAAGTTAAGCTACCCTTACGTGAGACGGTAAGAGATTGTATACTTCAAATATATACAGATCTTCAAATGATCACAGATAGTGACATCGACTCATCGGGAGCCTATATATGTACACAAAAATGTCCCGGAGAAGAGTGTAGAGGGTTTTTAAATGATGCTTGGAAATGTGAAATATGCCAACAATCATTCTGTGAAAAATGTCACGAGGCTCTCACGGTTGACCATGTATGTAATCAAGATACGATAAAAACGGTGAAAATGTTAAAGAGAGAAACAAAACCATGTCCGCGATGTAACGTTTCAATTTATAAAATTGAAGGTTGTGCTCAAATGTGGTGTACGCAGTGTCACGTAGCATTTGATTGGAGATCTGGTAGAATCGAGACTGGACGAATACACAATCCACATTATTTCGAATTTAAAATACGTGGTAGAGAACATGGTGATATTCCATGCGGTGGGAGGCCGTCACATCGGGAATTGTTGCGTGTGGGTGCATCAAACGGAATTTTGAAGGTTTCACGGGAAGTGACAATGGTTCATTATGATCTAATATATAGTTATGGTTTTCTATATGAAGACAATAGATACTTACGAATGCAGTATATACTTAACGAATTATCAGAAAACCAGATGAAACGAGAACTTCAACGACGGGATAAATATAACGCGAAAGTACGTGATATACATGATATATTTACAATGTACGAAGACACTATAGGGGATTTACTACGACAGTATGTAATAAACGAAACAAATGAATCAGAATTACTGAATGAAATGATTGAATTAACATCCTACACGAACACGGTTCTAGAAAAAATACGACGGCGGTATAAGTGTCGCGTTCCATATAATTTAAATTGTCATAGTACTATATGATCGCATTTGTATTGGTAGCATTTGTCTTAATATGTATACTCTGTCGACCAAAATATCAGGAACCACATGTATTACGAAATGTATTCACCCAACAAGAATGCGACAATATTATAGAGATCGCACGACCCAATCTTTCACAGTCGTTAGTTTCACTAAATAGGGATATTGACACAAAAGTAAGAGATAGTGAAACGGCGTGGCTCAAGCCAGGTACTACAGGTGTTGTGAAACGTGTTATCGATAAATGTGTATCCATGACAGATAGACAAACTGTGAACGCAGAATATTTACAAGTACTGAAATACAAACCGGGTGGATTCTATAAGCCACATCAAGACGCATTCAAACTCAAACTAAATGAGAATCCTCGCCTATACACGTGTATCGTAGCCCTAAACGACAAATATGAAGGAGGGGAAACGACTTTTCCAAACCTAGGAAAAGATTTCAAGCTAAACCAGGGTGACGTTTTGTTATTTAATACTCTCAACGATTGGGGTCGTATGACAGATAAGGCTTTACATGGAGGTAAGCCTGTTATATCCGGAGAGAAATGGATATGTAATTTATGGATACATCGACACCCATATGAAATACTCAGTTAAATGGATTTGTCAGGTTTATCATTTTATTTCCATTTTTTAATTTCATGAATATAACTTCGTCACATTCACCACCTTTCATCGACATTTGTACCTCTCCACAAACTGTACCAGGTTTCTTATGCCTATCGCACGCAAGTTCAGTCCTTTTTGCGATATCCATATCCTGGCTATACCCAATAAAAGTCCTCTCAACGTGACCATCTTTCT
>Ga0209090_10001928_pt1 | contig 13179 bp, 31 predicted proteins | sample ArcticOcean_MG_C_9_FD_187432 | JGI IMG/M metagenome (GOLD analysis project Ga0209090, IMG submission 187432) | Marine microbial communities from western Arctic Ocean - ArcticOcean_MG_CB2_152 (SPAdes) (version 2) | ecosystem: Environmental > Aquatic > Marine > Oceanic | place: Arctic Ocean... | reverse complement strand
ATTAATCACTTCTCTTGAAGTAACTCGATAAGGAAAATTTCTGCAAACAAATTTGTAGAACTTGCCACTTATTCTGCCATGTTTCATTAATTTGTGCAAGTATCTTCTGTAGTTGCAGTTTTTAGTATTATGTAATGTTTTCATTTATCGTGCAACTTTCTTTTATTTATTGTCATTTTCCAAACCTTACGATCTATGTCCAACTCCATACTCCAAAACATTATTTTGCTATAAGCAGGATACAGAAAGGCAAATAAATCAAAATGCAAAAAGATACTAACTAAATGCCCCACTCTATAAAGTAATCTGCTCGCTAATGTTTTCATAATTGTTTATCACCCCAAAACCCGCAAACACAAGGTTTATTATTTTTTTGATTTGCGCCTTCTTGAAAACCTTTTTCGTAAGATTGGTTTGCATTTTTACTTAGTATTTTTTCGAACTTTTTTGAGAGATACTCTTGAGCATCTGCCCAACCCTTATCGTAACCTTTGCGATAATTAATCTCTTCTGTCATTTGGTTTATCATTTTTATTTAATCTCTAATTTTAATTTTTATTGATCGAATAATAGATTCTGCTCCTTGTTGATTTTTAGTTATGATGCTTTCTCCATTAGAAAGTAATATCTTCCATAATTTTTCTTTACCATTTACTCTTTCTTTAACATAAATTACTTGTTTGGGATTTATGTGGAATTTTTCGTTATTTGAATCTTCTATAGTTATCATAATTTTTAAAATAAATCGGAGTCATGTTGTTTATATAGGTCATTTTGAAATTGTTCAACTTTACCTTGATGCTTTGCCTCGTCCCAACCTTTTGTGTAACCTTCGTTATATTTGTTGTCTTTTAAGTGACCTTGCCTGTTTTCATCTCTTTCTTCTTGAGTGAACCATTGATATTCTGAATTGATAAGGTCATCGACATTGCTTGGGTGAAAGCCCATGCTTACGAGCAAGCCCTTAAACATATCTCCGACACCTTCCACGTCTAAATCATCATCAGATTCAGAGCTATAAGTTTTATTATAATTAGTTATTGTGATTTTCATGTTTTTATGTTAGTTCCAATCAAAATCCGCTGATATTGCGAATGCCAATCTGTCTTTCCAAGGATTGTTATATTTATCTTTTTTTGATGAATCAGTAATTTTAACAATTATATTATAACCTGCCATGTCATCTAGTTGTTCACCATCAGTAGAATATTCGCAATCTATATTTAAAGTAGCACTATCCCCTACATAATCATCTTCTTGATAATCAAGGAAGCGGACAGGTACAGAGATGTCTGCATCTTCTTCTAGCAAATCTGATCTAATTGTTAAGTGGCTATTTTTTGCGCTCATTTCCATTGTCCTTTCTTTATGTATTTTTGATTTACTTTATTTATTGCGAAAGCATAATTTTTAACCTTTGCTTCTTTTTCGCTTAATTCTGTCGTATGAATCTTAGCATAGCATGGTTTTAAATTTGTGTCAATTAAAATATATTTATGCGTTGGTGAATTATCTATGTTCATTTGTAGTGGTTGAACCCTTCTAATTTATCTTCAGCTTCATGCTCTTTCTTGTAAAGGTTGACTGAAATATGATTATCGTGATTGTTTATATGTAGTGAATATCCATCTATTGTAACCCATGCGGTTCTACCTGTCAAGACAAAATCTTCACCACTATCATTATTATCAAGTTGAATTGTCATATCTTCGCTTGCTACTATATTATCTTGCATATTCATGTTCCATTAATTGTTTAATTTCTGTTTTAGCATCTTGCCAAAGTTGAGATTCAACTTTTTCATCAAACGCTTGTAATTTCATTATTCCATAACGATACCACACATCACATATCTTGTCAATGTTTTTGTCATCGGGTTTTACATTAAAATGATTCCAATTTTTTTCTCCATCAATTATTTCTTGTTCAATCCATTCGGCAGGAAAACCTTCGGAGAAATACATAAGAGCGTTGTCGTTCGCAAACTTTCTAGCAAGAGATACGAAACTATCTTCTACTTCATGTGATTCGTAAAGGTCTGCATCTTTATACCAAGATTCACTAACACTAATATAAAATTCAAAAGTATCTTTTATGTCAACATATTCTTGTTGAAACTTTGGTAACTCTTCATCTCCATGTTCTATAAGTTGCACACTCTCAGCTTCGCCATACCATTTCATATGGGTAGTCACTCGACTTGCATAGATAATGTTTTGAAACTCTCTAAGGAGTTGTTTGTTAGACTTGGTAGTCTGTGTTGTTCTTCTAAAACTTGTAGTTAATCCTTCTCCGCTCATAACTAAAACAATAAACTAACCCCCAAGCAATGTCAACTTAAAAAACACCAAATAACTAAAAATTCCAACAAATATAAATATTGCGATTAATTCTAGTAACTCGCTAGTCTCCATTATTTACAACTATATAGAGAGTAACAATAAAGATGTCAAGATAAAAATAAGAAAAAGCTCGAAAGTAAAATAGTTAGTATTAATAATATTTCTAGTAAGGTTTTGATTCATCTTATTACACCAAAAAATTACGATATTACCAAGTAAGCATCCAACAAAATAAACTCAAGAGTATTAAGCAATTCCCAATAATAATTATTACTGCAAATGTATCACTCATTTTCAAATTCTACCTCGAAATTGCCGTAACTATTATTATAACTAAATAAATATTGTTCCCTATCTGTATCTATTTGGTGATACTTATTTTCTTTAGTCGGTGGATCGACTGCATAGCAAGCAACACCCCAAGACCATTTGCTAGGGTCAGTAAATTCATACTCTCCCGAACCATCCTGTTTAAGGACACACCAATCATCTCCACAATAGATATTATAATCTACATAATTACCATCTCCTAAATCATAACTATTCCAATAGTCAAAGTTATCTCCTTCAGTTTTAACTTCGGGATTGCTGATGACTTTTTTGATGTGAGCTATTGCTAAGTCAATTATTGCCAACTGCACTTTTTTGGGAGCTTGCCAAGTTTCTATCGTATTAATCATTTTATAATCCTTCTGTATTTTTATCTGATATTGTTCCATTTTTAATTAACTGCTCAAATGTATCCCACATTTTTTGGTAGCGAGTATCGTGTAGTTGTTTCATTCCGATCAACATATTTAATAGTTGGTCTTCGGTATGCTTAATTGGACAATCTCCAATCGCATATATAATTGTATCTATATCTTCACCTATTAGGTGGAGATTACTCATTGCGTCTTCTAATTCAAATCTATTCATGGTATTTAACTATATAGGTTTTAAAACTTCTGTCAACTAAAATATCATGGATAATTGAACTAATCACTTTAGGGCTTCCACCTGCAAGACCACAAGAAATGCCGTAGGGTAGCCCTAAGACCTCTTCTTTGTCTCCATGCTTGATTTGCCATTCAATATGATCTGCGACTTTATTTAATGAGCAATAAAAGCCTTCGTAACTAACCGATCTTCTAGCACCAATTTCATCTTGAGTGTACATATTGTAAACTCCTTGAGTCTGTTCTCCATTAACCCAAACGAAGCTAAAGTTCCCTAAAGCATTTTCGCACTCAAGATGAGCATTGCAGTCAGCTTTATAAACCATAGGGTAGCGATCTTTTATTTGTCTTGCTATTCCACCGCCCATAATATTTTGAGTATTACAAGAATGAGCTATGCAAGTTATGTCATTAGGGAAGTCAAGAAGGTTGCCATCTATTAATTCTATGTTTTCAGTCGCTATCATTCCAACACTATAATATAGTTGTTATTATTTGTCAAGGATTATTTTAAATAGCCCCTGCCATTTGTTGGCGCAAAAGCCTAATGCCTTTGTCTTTACCTTTGACTTCGCATTCCCACTTAGCTTCATTATTTGGCTCAATGGCAATGGTAGGTGGAACATTACCAAGAGAAAAATACTCGGCATGAGAACGAGGCTTGTCGGGCTTGCCTTCTGACCAATGAAAAATAGGAGCAAGAAAATTATCGTCTCCCCCTCCTTGGTTTACCCATGTATAAGCACAACGCTCGGCTTGAAATGCAACATTACGATCTTCTGATGGATTGCAAAAATCATGCAAATTGTCATAGCAAACAGGGATATTAGCACCAAATGTCTCAAATAAGTAGTCGCTAAATTTAATGCAATTATCTACATTAAAAAAGCCTCTATCTTCGTTTTCAATAGTCAATCGATTGTAAACACCTCTGTCGCACATGGAAAGATTACGAAAGAATCTAGTTGAAACTAATTGTAAACTTTCATCCATTTTTGGAGTATAATTAATGTGAATATTCATTGGCGCAGTATGATCTTGTGGTAAGCCAATTTTATCAAAAATAATTGCTTGAAAATTTAGTTCGTTAACGCTTTTATTTACTGCATCTTTATTTAGAGATGCTAATACATTAAACTGATCGGGATGTGAACCCATGCTGATTCCGAAAGTTTTGGCGATGATACCAATAAACCTTAATTCAGTATCAAGTGTTTTATGGTTTGGTAAGTCTGTATAAGCCAATTCCAAAGTTTGGTCTGTAAGGAGAGGGAACAAACTGCTTGATAACCTATAATGCTTGATGTCATTACTATGGCAGTGACGCAAAATGTATTGAGTGCAGTATAAATTATGCTCAATTCTTTCAGATAGTTGTTTGACCGCTTCATCTCTGCTTTCTCTTACACATAAGTCTTTGAATCTCTTGCGAGTCATTGTCTGAAAGGAGTATTTCTTTTTATCTATTTCTTTTAGCTCTTCGCTTATGCAGGTTAGTCCAAGTATTGTTGTCATACATACTACATTACTTGAATTACTTGACAATGTCAAGCCTTTATGTGTATATATTTTGCATGGAAATTACAGAAATTATGTTCATATCGTTAGGCTTTATGTTGTCTATTGTAGCTTTTTTCTTAAAAAAAGAAAGTTCTAAGGTAGAAAAACTTAGCGAAAAACTTAGAGATGTAGAGATTATATTGGCAAAAAATAATGCTCAAGATTCAGAAAGATGGAGTCAGACAAGCAAGCTCCTTGATGATCGAAGAGATGATATTGCTAAAATTCATGAATTTATAAATAAATAATGGAATTTTATCAAATTTGGGAATTTTTTATATTTTTGTCAATAATGTCAGCTATGGGGATAATATTTTACCCGCACGAATGGTAACTTCTGTTAATTAAAACATTTCGTCTAATACATCTATGCCGAAGTCTTCTACTGAGTTCCCCTTGGGCATTAGGGATTGTATGTAAGTTACAACTTTTTTGCCAACTTCATCGTGAACAGGAGAGAATTTGTAGGTAGTCATGTCTTTGTCACTACCATAGCCGAACTCTATCACGATATGGCAATCATCAAGTACATCTTTATTTGTGATCGGACAGGTTATGTTTAAGCCTTTATCGTAAGATGGATCGTTTTCTTTACTCATTATTTAACCTCTATTGTAGTCATCTTCTATTCTGACAATGTCATCTTCGCCAAAATAAGTACCTGTCTGTACTTCAATTAGAATCATATCTTCAGACTCGCTAGGATTTGACATTCTATGTTTGTCTCCAAGAGCAATCAATGCCGTCTCTCCTGTGTGGAAATCCTTGTCTTTGTCGTTTAATGTGACCCTAGCCACTCCTTGAACGATAGTCCATGCTTCTTGCCTGTGCTTGTGGTATTGATAACTTAATCTTTGTAAGGGTTTGACTACTATTTTTTTAACTTTACAATATTCAGTAGAGTACAAAATTTCATAATAGCCCCAAGGTCTGACTGATTCGTCTTTGATATTATTTTTCATTATTTTTTAGTTCTAAAGGATAGACCCAACCTGCCCCCATGTGAATTTGAGCCGTATCTGTAGGTCGTTTGTATTTTATATTCAAAGAGTGAGCTAAAACCTTTATTTCGTGATTGCTCATTCGTGTTCTTTTTCCGTTAATCCAAACCGAAAATGGCAACTCTCCATTGAGGCTAAATGGGTGAGGAATTGCATTAATTTGAATTTCGGACAATTTTTTAAATGAAGGGGTGAAATTAGGAGGTGGAGTTGGAGGGATTAAGTTGGGGGGAGGAGGTGGAGGCTTGGGGAATTGTTGAGTTTTAGTTTGGCAACTAAATGTCAATACAATAAATAATAATAAAAAACTATTTCTCATCTTAAGTTTACCTAATTTTAATTCTTTCATTATTTTATTTCCACAATATTAATATAATTAATATAATATATAGTAATATTGTACCCCAATTGACATTATTCATTTATCTCATGGAGATATACACTATTATTTATAAATGCGACACTCCTATCTTACTTATCATTTCTAGCGAATGTCTAATTTTTAAAGTATAGTCAAATAAATCTAGGATTTTTTTACAATAAACCTTATCCTCACCTTTTGCATTATAGTGGCGAGTGTAAACTTCATTCCTGAGTTCGTTTAATTCTTGAATACTCATAAAGCTTCACAAAGTTTTCTGCCCTCGCCTGTAATTTTCCTCTTGCCATCAATTTCTATTAAATTTTTATTTAATAAATATAATTCATGATCTCTCTGTAGAGCGGTTTTACTTAGACCGAGCTTGGCGGAAAGTCCTGTTAGTGTTGCTGATCCGAATTTTTTTAAAGTTTGCAAAATTTGTTTCTCTGTATTACTTAAGCCTAAAGGTAGAATTCCTACATTATCACACAAATCATTAAAGTTGTCAAGACTAAAGTTATTGCTTTCGGTAGCCCCACAATATAAAGCTATTTCTTTTGATCTCTTGACTGCACTTCTAGCATTACCTCTGATTGTAGAAGCTATGGAGTCGATACAACCCAAGCCAAATGAAACATCGGGGGTGCAGATTTTAATAATTTCAGCAAGTTCCGCTTCATTGTAAGGCTCAAAGTCAACACTCGTCAACCTATCTTTAAGTGGAGGGAAAATTTTATCTGTTTCTGTAGTCGCAAATATAAATGTTTGCTTGGTGAAGTCAAACTCAAAATTACTCTCGTCCCATGTGAAGGTCTTCTTGCTTTTTGACTCAGTATTAAAAATAGTCAAAAAAGCCATAGTTAAATCTTTTGGCAAGGCATGGCATTCGTCAAAAAGTATTGTGATTTCTTGATTTGCTATTATTGGTAAAAATATTTGATCAAAGAATGCTTGGTTATTTTTAATTGAAGAACAATTAAGCTCAAGGAAGGTTCTTTTACTGCCATCTTCGTTATGTAGGTTTTTTGAAAAAGCTTTAGCAAATTCTGTCTTACCTAAACCCTTTGCTCCCGCCATGAGAAGGAATGGAGATTGGGATGTCTTCTTGAAGGCATTTAGATAGAATGAGAGTTTTTTCTTTACTGAGTGTTGACCTATTAAGTCTGGAAAATATTTATCTGAATTATTTTTCATATATATTTAGTTTGTTGTGGTTTAGATTTTAATTATGAAGTAAGCTCATATAATGTCAATCCTAAAATTCAGTTAATTGATATTCAATTTTATTAAGACTTTCTGAAGCAACCTCTTCTGTGGGTTCTGTATGCTCAACACCTTCATCGTCATTAGACAAGTCCGAGTCTTCACCCATTAAAAACTCAAGCCATTTCTTTGAGACTTGAACTTTACCTTTTTGCCCAACCCAATCTCCGAGTTCTGCGTAGCTAATTTCGATATATGGTTTATAACCTTTTGGTCTTCCTCTTTTCATAATAAATAAAGATTAACGGCAAAATGCAAGATTGTCAAGCTTTTATATTGTTCTTGATGATTAATTTAAATTTTCAAAAATCTTTAACCTATAAACCTTAAGCTCTTCAACGAGAGAAGAGGTGATAGATTTTAAGTCGATGAGGTTTTGAATATTGACTGATCTATGGTTGGGAACTTCTAGAGGCTCTTCTTCATGGAGTCGAATTAAATCTGTAATTGCATCTAGATTTTTTTTATACATATTAAAAAGAATGACAAAAGATTTGCTTAATTTCTTCTTTACATAATTCTTTTTAATTTTAGTCGGATTAATATTGTATTTAATGAAGTCTTTGTAATACTGCATTACAGATTCATGCTCAATTTCTAGTTTAGAGGCAATATCCACATGGAAATCGTAAGTTTGCCAAGCCAACTCTATAGTTTCTTCCGTTCTACTCATATTTTACTGAAATTATAGAAATTTATATAGAATTGATAATTCTTTTAGTCCTACATATTTAGCGAAATATGAGCAGAACTCTGCAACTTTAGGGATAGACCAAGACTCTTCGTTCATTATTAGTCCAAGCTCTCTATAGTCTCCATCTAGCCATAGTTCGGTCAATTGCAGAAAGCTTGTGTTAATTTTATTTGTTGTAATCATTTTTGTTTTGTTTTAGTTATAGTAAAACTTAACTATGTCATTATTTGAAGGTATAGTCAAGGCTTTTCGTGTATTTTTATATATCATGCCAAGAAAAAAAATATGCTGGACGTGTATTGCATTATTTATTGCAATTTGGATCTTTATATGGAGCGTTACTTCGTGTCAAGATTCCAAACTAGAAGAAATGAAAAGTATTCCCACTATAGAATACTTAACTAATAATCAGAGTGACTTTATAACTCCACTAGACATAGGAAGGCATTTTAATAATAATAAAACATTTAATTGGATTGATACTAAAGTTCCTACTGATGTGCAAATTACATTGCTAGATTCAAAGTATAGAATAGTTGATTACTATTTTTTTATGAAATTTAATAATTGGTATAAGAAACTTAAATTTGAAAGCGGTATTATGGCTATAGATCAAAAGGAGAACTTAGATTGTGATAACTTTGCTCTTTTTTATAAGTCATTAATGGGAGTTTCTAGCTATAAAAGCTCTTCTGATTTTGAACCTGCGGTTGCGGTCATTGCTGTGAGACAAATTGAGAATTTTGGAGGAATACCTACGGGGGGGCTACACATGATGAATTTAATATTTACAAATAATGGATGGTTTGTTTTTGAGCCTCAAACAAATAAGTTTATATTGTTGGAGGATTACCCGAACCAGGCTCATATTCAGTATATCATTATTTGATACATGAAAAACAAAATAATGAATTACCTTATTCTTGAAATAATGAAGAATGAGGATTACGAAACGAACCCAAGTAGGAGAGTTAGGTCTGCTTGGATTTTAGCAAGAAAAAGATACGAAGATATGAGTGAGGAGGAGAAAAAAAATATTATGAATTTTCTTAAAAGGTAACCATTATTTGGCTAAAGTTCATTAGCTTTTAGCTATTTACAGTGTATAATTAACGATTGATTTATTTTTGAAAAATAATTTAACTTTTCGTATAGCTCTAAATTTAGAGACACTATAATTGCTTTGGCTGATTTTTAATTTATTCATAATATCTATAGGCTTGACCCCTTTAAGAACAAGCTTTATTATTGTTGCTTCTTTTTTATTTACCAATTTAATTATTTGCCGATAAATCATTCGCCTTTCTTTTAAAACTAAGTAATCAAGTGGGGTTTTTTTTGTACAATGAATAGCTGAATTTAATATTAATTCTTCATTTTCTCCAAAAGCAAAAACCTTTTCTCTTTTAACTGATGAGAAGAACGCTTTAATTTGAAATTTTAGTATTGCGAAGCCCCAATTCTTTATGGATTTATTTGGGTTATAATCATTAGCTTTTTTGTGCAGTATTAATAAAGTTTTTTGAACAAGGTCTTCAGAGTTCCATATCCCTATATTTTTAGATGTTGCGAAACTAAGTAAGAGCGGTCTGATTAACTTTAATTCTTGATTATACTCTGATTTATTCATTATAGTTTTATGGATTAATTTACCTGATCTATTGTTAGATTTATGTTATTATTTGAGCTCTTGCTGATAGTTATTTGTATTGAGTTTTTATTTTCATTAAATAAAGTTTTATATACTATATCGATCATCTCAGATAGGTCTGAATCATCTAAAACTAAACCTTCATAATATTCAAAATCTTTGGTATTTTTGTAAATTATATCTAATAGTTCTTGAAGTATTTCAGATTTATTTTTCTTAAATGGGTATTTATTTGGCTCTTGCCCGTTAGCAAATCTTATCATTTTTTTAGTCTATGGAATAACAAGCCTTTCGCTATCATTCTCAAGGTCGAAATTATTCCAGTATTGATGGTCGTATTCGCTATATGTTATGTCATCAAATAAAATTAAGATCGGGGTTTCTGCGTTTGATTCTACTTCGTAGCCTACAGCTATGCCGTCGGGCACTCTGTTTTTTGAATCTAAGTATGCAAAACACTCATCATAGTCGTGTTCTGAGTATATTATTTGGCTTGATTTCATTAGTATTTAGTTGTCGAGGCTGGAGCTTCTAGGGAGTTATTGTTAGATTTAAGAATATTTTGATCTTGATTTTTATAAAATTCGTCGATCCCTGCATGATAGCCCTCTTTGTACCCTAATATATCCTTTTGGTTCATTATCGATATTAAGGCATGACCTTGCCCGTCTTTGAACCCTTTGTCGTATTCAGACCTAGATATTTTTCTATAATCTACTAGCATGTCGTTTATTTGGGAATTTTTGATTTCATTTGAGGCTTTATTGATTTTACTTAATCCAATTAAGCTCTCAATTTCAGCCTGTTTCCTGTCTACATACATAGCTCCAAGTATAATTAATAGTATCCATATTGCTCTTTCTTTGCTCATTGTTTTTATTATTTTGCGGTTTTAAGTAATTCACTTCTATCTTCCCATTTAACTGAATAAGGGTTTTTCTTTTCTATAGAAATGGTATCTAGATCCCAACCTTTCTTAATCATCATTTGACGATGGAAACTTAAAGCTTGCTTGGCATTAAGAGCCATATAGTAATGATAGTTGGAGATTACTGAGGGAGTTACTAGATACCTAATTCTATACTCGAAAAATTTAGGCTCTACATGCCTCTTACTTGTCATATTGAGGTGACCAATATATATCATCAAATAGAACTAAGTCAAACACTGGAGGGGTTAGGGTTTTAGCATCTGTGGAAAGCTTGTCGAATCCAATGGGATCCCCTTCTTCTACAGGTAGGTTGTTGATTTTATAAAAAAATTCCTGCTCCTCGCAAGCATAAATGATGTCAGATGATAGTAATTTCATATGTATGATATAATAACGCTGTTTTATTTGTTTGTCAAGCTTTTAAATTAATTAATTTCTTCTTAGCCACCAAGACTTTAAGTATTTGATATCTGCACTGCTGAATCTATTGATGGGTATGTCGAAGTAAGACCCTTTGTCGTTTTTAATTTTAGCACTCTTCTTAATTTTATTAATGGAGATCAACCTGCCATTAAATGACTGACCGCCCTTGCTCGTGAATGACCGAATTTTATTGGAGTTATTTGAGGAGTTGGACTTTGAGTTTGACTTTTTAAGGTTATTTTGCGATTGCGGCCTAGGAGCTCTGTAACTGTTCGTGCTTGGCATCAAATAAGACCCGCTGTTGGTCATGGGGGGTGTTTGTTTTTTTAAAGTAGGACTCTTGAAGGTAATGCATCCTGTTGAGGGTGTCGAGTCAAGAATCATGACGACTTTGCCTGAAGTAGTTTGAATAAGTATTAGTAGAGGGATTGTAATTATTTTAATCATTATGACCCTATCATAACAAAACCTATAGCTAAATGTCAAGCTTTTTGTGTAAAATATATAATGATATGCCATAAATATAAGACAATTTTTATTCATATCCCGAAAACTGGAGGAACTTCCATAGAATGTATGTTTGGGATGGTGAGATACATAGAGGGGAAAGTTGCGGCTTTCTCGGAGAATGTAGAAGGAAAGCATTTCACTTGCCATAGAGCTATGCAGCAATATGGGGATAATTTTGAAGAATATTACAAGTGGACAGTAGTTAGGAATCCCTGGACTAGAGATTTGTCAATATACAATATGATGAAGGGGCAATTAAAGTATAGGCATATGAGCTTTGCTGAATTTCTGAACGAAGTAACAATTAAGGAAGTTAAGGCTGGCGAAAGGAATGTATTTAGGAATCAGAAAGATTATATCTTAAATGATGGAGAAATTAAGGTGGATCAAATCATTCGATACGAAAATTTAAAGTATGGCTGGAATGAGGTTTGTAAGAAGCTAGGAAAGCCTCATGAAGAGCTGGTTCACTTAAGGAAAGCAAAAAAAAATCAATACTCTCAAGTGTTTAGCGGTGAAAATATTAAATTAATAGCTGAGCTAAGGAGGGAGGATATTCAACTTTTGGGCTATGAGCCGCCCTACATTATAGATTAAGATATTTTTTAAATAAAAACCTTTTACCTGTTGTTATTGTATGATGTATGTACCATTGAATTTCGCTTGGTAGCTTGAGCTTTAGTTTGTCAAATTCATCGAATGCTGTTTTTTTATTATAATTGGTAGCTTTGGGGTGATCTATATGGTGGTTACTATCCCTGATGACTGGTAGACCTAAAATGTAAGAAATGGCGCACAGAACTATGTCCCAACCCCATCCGGTAGTATTACCGACGAAGCATTCGTTTATTTTATTATTAAATAAATAATTAATTACTTTTGGGTGAATAAACCAGACAGTCTCATCTCCGTTAGCTATCACTTTTATATTTGGTTCTGGAGCCTCGACACTTTCTATGGTGGTAATTTTATCGTCGTACCATTCTACATTTTTTACTTTCGGGTAGTAAATACCAGCATTATACTTAGACATGTAATGGCCTGAGTCTTTAATGAGTTGGGGCCAATTGCTGTATGATGTGTCGCCTTGAACATGAAAGAACACACTTTCGCCATCGTGAAGCTCGAGAGCTTTCAAGAATTGAGAAGTAAAATAAGCGCTCTCTCCTATGTTGTGCCAGTAAGGTTTGAAGTTGTTTTCGTCGCTATTAATTACATGGACATGATCAATGCATGAATGCAAGGCTGACTCAATGCTTAATGTCGAGAGGAATTGATTGCGCCAATTAAATATGAATGATTGTGTTTTCATAACCCAAATTTATACCCAATAATCATTTCTCTAAAATTATTCTCATTAAAACCGGATCGTCATCTTTGTAGATAGATAAATTGTCTTGTTCGTTGAAATAGAGCAATTTAAAGCCAAGAGATAGAACTGTATTTAAAAACTTTTGCGAATCTATAAATCTACGAGTGTGTGCATCATTAAAATATGTTGTGTC
>Ga0209090_10001926_pt1 | contig 13185 bp, 27 predicted proteins | sample ArcticOcean_MG_C_9_FD_187432 | JGI IMG/M metagenome (GOLD analysis project Ga0209090, IMG submission 187432) | Marine microbial communities from western Arctic Ocean - ArcticOcean_MG_CB2_152 (SPAdes) (version 2) | ecosystem: Environmental > Aquatic > Marine > Oceanic | place: Arctic Ocean... | reverse complement strand
CATACTGGCGGTGAAGCAAAAATTAAAGACGGTACTAATGTCTACAGACCAAGAAAGTTTCAAATTATTCTTGATCATCGCAAAATGAATGATGATGAATATGGTCGTAGAAGGGGAGATGATGAATGGGTTCATCAAATTCTTGAAACGTTAGCTCATGAATTAGTTCATATTAAACAATATCTTGTTGGTGAATTGACCTGGAGATCAGGTTCATTATATTGGAAAACTGAAGATTTTTCACCAGAACATTTGATTGATTATCATGAATTGCCATATGAAATAGAAGCACACGGTAGACAACGTGGATTGTTTTTAGGATTTATTGCGACTTGGTATGATTTTTGTGAAGCAAATAAAGATTGATATAGTATATAATTAAACAAAATACGGGGGGACTGAGCAAGTGGCGAGCCCAACTGACTGTAAATCAGCCGTCTGAGACTGTGGTGGTTCGACTCCACCTCTCCCCACCAAAAGGATAAAATGATTACAGCTTGGATATGGACAAATTTAATTTGGATCTGTTTAGTATATGCGACTGTTACTCATTGGGGGCAACCTCACGGATTTTAACGATTAGCTAACCACTTGTACGAGTGAGTTGACCAGCTACTACGCTCCTTGTGATGCGTGAACATGCCAGACGGAACTCGAGGATACAGGTGCTATGAGGGGTATGGGGAGCGTGGAATAAGCTCAGAGCTACGCATAAGCCTGCCCCTTGCTATTTTTTTTACTGGTCCCATCGTCTAGGCGGCCTAGGACACCGGCCTGTCACGCCGGCAACATGGGTTCGAATCCCATTGGGACCGCCATTTTTCAATTATAATGTGAAGTTGTCTGTAGGGGTATGTAGATAGAAATTGGTTTTGATGCGTATGAATTTCTATATCACAAAACATATCGGTTTTCATATTTGTTAATGGGGTTAGATAAATTATTTGATAATCTATTATGTGATATTCAAGATAAATCCTTTTTTTGTCATTTACATTTATTTGATTGAAATAATCAAATCCTTCTTGAATTATTTCTCCATGAAGACTTTGACCGACATGTAACTGAATAAGAAGTTTTTGATTTGAATTGAATATGGATTTGTTTAATACTTTTTGTGCTACTCCTGTAAGAAATGCTTCGATTTTTATATCTATTACTAAGATATCATTCCAGTTTATATAATCAAATGTTAAATAAGGTCCATCAAAAGTTTCTGAACAAGATTTTGTCAGTTTAGAATTTGGTCCTACGGTGAGGAGGTAATTCGATGGTGGTGGGTATGGAGAGAAATAAAATCCTATACTTTCTTTGGACGACATATTTTTATAGTCGACAATTGTTGTTTCTGTGTATGTGGGTTTATCCATAATTATAATATTTATTATGAAAGGTACAAAATGAAATATATCATTTCGATTTTATTGTTGGGTTTAATAGGGTGTGCAAACAATGAAGAATATGCCAGCACATCTTTATCATCAAAGGATTCGACTTCTTCAGTTATAACTCCATATGGATCAAAATTTTCCAGTCCACAAACTGCCTCTAGAGAATCAGCAGAAACATGGAAAACGGAATGTCATGTTAATGAAGATAATAGTTCATATTATTTTTCATTTTCATATGTGAATACTGATGTATCTATAAAAATTGAAAAATATTCTGATACAGATTGTGTTACTAATTTTAGTGTGCAGGATGAAGATCATACGTATTCTATTGATTTTGATTCAAAGAATTATAAAATAACTATGGGGTCTATTATAAAATTAACACCACAATCTGATTCAGCAGTAAATCTTTATAATAAAGATTCTAGATGTAATTATAATGATTGGAAATTAAATCTTACAAAAGAATGTGCAATTAATGAAGTTGAAAATCAAAATACAGGAGATGTTCTTTACTGTTCATGGTATTTTGAAGATGGATCAACATATAGTTCAAATCAAAGTATTTTGTATACAACGTGTGATAAAGAGTCTTATCCAACAAATTTATTCCAATTTACTAAATTTACTATACAATAATTGGTAAAATACCAAAATAACCAATTATTAACTTGACACTCCACCCCATATTCGATATAATATAAGTGAAGGTTGGAAATTCTTCTGCCTCGTAAACCCCCTAAATGAGATTGATCATGTGTAGAATAAGATTGTTTTACGAATCATGCTTCACTGGTGATAGAATGGGATTTGCCGAAATGGTTATGTCCTATGAAGACGATATTGCCAGCTTTATTAAGCATTGGAAAACTGGTGGACGAATCGTGATCACCGAACATATAGATTTGGTATAGGAGATTTATGATTAAGTATATAGCAATTGGAATGTTAGCTTATCTGATTTTTGCCGGAGTATTTAATGTCGAATTCTCTGAGTCGGAAGTTGGAATCGGATTCAATCCTAGTAAAATTGTTACTAGATTTATGTCGGATGTTGAAACATTAGTTGAAAGTGTAAAGTAGGAAATATTATGAGCGTAGCAAAAACAATTTTAGAACAACTTGGCGGAAATAAATTCCGTATGATGACTGGAGCGAAAAACTTTATGGGTTTTTCTGATGGTCTGGTAATGAAGATCGGTCGAAACAGTTCAAATTCTAATTATTTGAAGATCACATTGAATTCAATGGATACTTATGATATGGAATTTGCTAAAGTTTCCAAAATGGGTGAGAAGAAATCTGTTAGTGAATACAATAACATTTATTGTGACATGTTGACAGATCAATTTACTGCCCATACTGGAATGTATACTTCACTATTTTAATAGAGATTACATTATGAAAATGTGGGAACAACGAAGGAATTTTAAACGATTCTTGGAAACACTAAAGGATCAAGAATCCAAATGGAAAAAGAAAACACAGGAGATTGTATTATGAAAATGTTTATTGAAGAACTTACAATTCTAGTATTGTTATCTGGTATAGCATATATGTCAATACTTTTTATGATTGCATTAATCTAGAAAATAACCAATTATTAACTTGACACTCCACCCCCCGTTTGATATAATATAAGTGAAGGTTAGGAATTATCCTGCCTGAATTTTGAGAGATTTATTATGAGTATGAGCAAAGTTCATTGTGAAAAAGTTTTAGAGAGAGCCCATTTGATGGGTATGGATGCTGGTCGTAGAGTCGGTGTTACTCCGATGGTAGTTGGAACTCCTACAGAGTTGATGGGAAATGAAATTGATTATTCCAAAAAAACTTATGTTGTTGAAGGTGGAGTTTGTGGATTTGCTGGAGTAGTTATTAAGCCTGCTCGTGGAAAATTTGTTTCTTATCTTAAAAGTATTGGAAAAGGTAATAAGCATTATTATGGTGGATGGTATGTTTCTGTCCGAGAGTTTGGACAGTCTCTTGTTCGTAAAGAGGCTTATGCAGATGCATTCGCAAGTGTTTTAAAAGAATTAGGAATGAGAGTTTACGTAGATTCGAGGATGGACTAATGGAAGAGAAAATTGATTTAAGTCTAAACAGAAGTTTAGAAGAACTGGTCGCTTCATATTGGGAAGCTCAATATGCTGGACTGGATATGAAGAAAAAAACACATACCGATTTTTATGTGTTGGAAAACTACCTTTGCGATATGGGGGCATTATGAGTACAAATAGCTTAGTGGCATACATGAACAAGGATTGGAAAGTTACTACATCATACGTACATTATGACGGTTATACAACTGGTGTTGGTGAAGTGTTGTTAGACAACTATAACACTAAAGAAAAAGCCCAGGAGTTGGCTACAACTTTGGGTTATGCATCGGGTTTGAGTGAAACAGTTGAAAAGTCCCATGATGATCGTGCAAATACAGATGAACCAATAGTTTATGAAAATTATCTTGATTTTGAAGACTACATTCGAGAAAGTTCTTATCTTGAATATGTTTATGTCTGGGCTGAGTCTACTGGAAAATGGCAAGTTGCTACTTGGGAAAATACTAAATCAGATACTTCATCCGAAGAAGGTTTTGAATTTCTTTATAATTGGAATGGATTTGAAGACTTGATTCCTGTCTTTGTTCGTGAAGGCGGAGAAACTGTAGAACGAATGAGAAAATTTGCAGAAGAACCATCAGGAAGTGATTATGCTGATGGTGCTGATGAACTTGAACAAAGTATCCTGAAGTGGGGTGCTTCTCTTTCATAAAACCTAAATAATATTATGATAAAAAATTCAATCTTAGCAGAAACTTTTTTTTGGATATTTTCATTTCTTGTGATAAGTTATATTGCAAGTAGGATAAGTATTGATTATTATAATTTTGTACATGTTAATTTTATTTCGTTATGTAGAATCTTAAACCTTCCAGACTTTATGTGGACGTTTATGGATAATCATATTTTTTATGGAGCATTATAATATTCCCCGATAGCTCAGACGGTAGAGCAAATGACTGTTAATCATTGGGTCACTGGTTCGATCCCAGTTCGGGGAGCCAGTAGAATAAATAATATAAAGAGGTAATTATGTTTGTAAAAATGGGATCCGTTGCTAGAAAAAATCGGGCCTTTCATGTACGCATTGATAATCATGATGTTTGGAATTTGGATAATACTCTTGCACATATTATTCATCCTGCGCTTATTCGTTTAAGGGAACGTGTGCCACATTTTGGCTATCCAACTCCTTATTACGAAACAGAAGCATATCCGGACCATGATGCTCAAGGATCATTTGAAGAGATTTTAGATCGTGATGCAGAGAGTGATTACTACGAAGATCTGTGGATGGGAAAACTTCAGAAAATGATTGATGCATTTGCAATGATTATTGATAAAGAGGAAGAATATGATAAGATTATGCATCATAAGGATGATGCAGATGCAAGAGAAAACTGGTGGCGCAAAATTGAAGAAGGTCTGACTCTTTTTTCAAAAAACTATCATGGTCTTTGGGATTAGAAGGTATTGCTTTTTTTCATGTTTAATGTTATAATTGGTATGTAGCCAATTAAAAATATTATACTTAACTTATAATAAATATTAACATACCATGGCTAAAAAAAATAAAAAGAAATTTAAAATTTCAAGAGATGATTTAAATATAAAAATCGATGAATATTTAAAACAGGGCGGAATGATTACAAAATATGATTGTGTTGTACCAGAACCAACTAGAATGGTTACACAAGAAAGCCAAAGAATGGGTTCTGGAATAAATATTTCAATTGATCCAGATTTTTATGCTAGAGGAACCCCAAAAGTTACTAAATGAAAATATTTATTTTTCGTATTCCGATGTTATTAATGGTTTTTATAACATCAATTTTAATAACTTTAAAATTAAATGATAATATAGGCTGGAGTTGGGATGATGTATTTCTTCCACTTCAGCTTTTTGTTATTTTAGGAGCGTTTCTTGCATGTTTATATGTTATTATAGAGATGAAGAGAGATAGGCAAAAAAATAAATAATAGATAAGTTTCCGAATGGCGCAGGGAGGCCTGAGTGGACTAATGGATCTGCACCCCCACCACACAGGCCGCGCCCCTAATTACATGATATCATCAGGAGTTAATGATGTTGTTTCCGACAACAAGAATAGAATTATTTTATAGAGAAGATCAAGATTGTTTAACGGCTCATGAGCCTGATGGTACTGTCCACGAATTTAATTCTCAAATGTTGCGAGAAGCAAAGGAATTATTTACACGTTATGATGAAGCACATTTTCACGAAGAAGATAATTTAGATGATTTTCATAATTTTTGTAAAAGAATGGCTTGTATAAGTCCTGAAGTTGTAGATGTAGAATCACCATATTTAAATTAAAGGCGCATTAGATGTCAAATTTTTTTGGATTTTTTAAAAGAAAATGGAATAATGTTAACGTACCTAAAACGAAGATAGAACTTGAACGAGATAAAACATATGAAGCTAGATGGGTTTGGTATCATACAATTATAGCAATAGAATTGTTGATAACTAATATTTTATTACTTTGGATATTATGGGTTTTATAACCTTTACGTATTTTTAAGGAATTAATATGAGTATTAAGGATGATGTTGATTATGAACACTCTTATGTTTTTGAAATGTTATATCATTTCAATTGTGGAAAATGTAGTAATTGGTGGAGTTATGCAAAAACACCTGATAATAAAGCAGAAATGTATAAAAATATAGTTAAACGTATGTATTGTCCTCATTGTGGTACAAAAGGATCATTGCAAATCAAAGAAAAATTTTTAGAAAATATTTAAAGACCAAATGACAAAAAAGCTATTATTAATTTTTGTAATGATGGCGACATGGATGGTTGTTGGATGTGGAACAAGTACTATAGGATGTTATGGACATTGGGTTAAAGGTCCCCCTGAAAGAGGAACTAGGGCCCTTAATAAAGATGCCCATTTACCATATTATCAATGTGTAGATGAAAATAACAAAGGTAACAATTTAGAGAAACGGAGAAATTAGTGAAGAAGCTATTATTAATTTTTATGATGGTAGCGACAGGGATGGTTGCAGGATGTGAAACAGTAAGACAAGTTAATGCCGGTTGTTTTGGTCATTGGGTTGAGTCAAACGATGGAGCCAGAAGCGGACACAAGAGAGGTACTATATGGTCTAATAAATTCAATAAGAAACCTTATCGACAATGTGTGGAGAATGAAGCTCCATATAAAAATACAGAAACTAGACCATATGGATGGTGAAAATGAATACCTGGGTAGAATATTTTATACGAGTGGAGCCGATTAAAAATAATCAAGCTCAAATGAGAGAAAATCTTAAATGGACTCCGCCTGATCTTAAAGAAATACATAAAAGATTTTGTCAAACAAGAGAAGAGGCTATAAGATTTGCCAAAGCAATGGAAGAACGGGGTTTTCATACCGTTATAAAAACAGATGGACCATATAGTAAGTAAAACGGGCACTATTTTCAAAACAAAATTATTTGATGATTACTATTTTAAAACAGTTTGTAAAAGAAAAACAAATATTGGAATTGAGTGGACCATACAAGTTAAACCCACAAAGGATAGAAAATGAGTCTTGAAAAACGTGTAAGACAAGAGAGTGCGATTAAGCGGCTTGAAAACACACTCAAAATGCATGAAGCAAACGCAGAATTAACAGTTGCTATCATGAAAGATAAAGAACTTTCTACTGGAGCTAGTGAAAAAGTAGAATCAATTAGAAAAAAGAAGATAGAGAGGGTTAAAACTACCATTCAGAACACTAAAAAAAGAATGGGTAATTAAAGTTTGAGCCCCGATAGTTTAATGGATAAAACAAGAGACTTCTAATCTTTCGATCTAGGTTCGATTCCTAGTTGGGGTGCCATTTTTAACTATTATAAATATAATACACGATTGACTTTTTAGTTATGGAATTGTCAATAATACGGAGAATACATGTTAAGAAAAGTAACTACTTTTTTTATGGTATTTGTCGCATCATTATTTTTCACAGGAAGTACATATACAAGCACAAGTCCTACTGGAAAAATTACCTTTGAAACATCAAGCATTATACCTATAGTTCCGGAACTTCCGGCAACACTAAATCCTGTAAATATTCAAGAAAAAATAACAACGGATCAGGTTACTTGTTTGGCTAAAAATATATATTTTGAAGCGGCAACACAATCAACTGCAGGAAAATTAGCAGTTGCATTTGTAACAAAAAATAGAGTGGATTCACATCACTTTCCTAATTCATATTGTGAAGTCATATATGAAGGAGTCCATTACAGTTCCGGACTTCCAAAAAAGGATAGATGCCAATTTTCATGGTATTGTGATGGAAGGGGAGATAATCCATATGATGGAAAATCTTGGAAAAACACTCAAGTAATAGCACAATGGTTTTATGATCATAAATATAGGCTTATAGACATCACAGATGGTGCAACTCACTATCATGCTGATTGGATGAAGAAGTATCCAAAATGGGCAAAACAATATAAACAAAATGTTAGAATAGATGATCATATTTTTTATCAAAGTGCTGAACATTCTCACAGTAAAAAAACTAAAATCCGCGAGATGACTCTTGCTAACTTATAGAAAGTAAATTATGATAGATGATGTAGATGTGAAAATACCTCAGCATGAAAAAGGAAATCCTGCGGAAAATTCTTTAGGGGGAACAGAACTTCTCACGATGGAATTATTCCGTAGGTTACCTCAAGAATATAAAGACAAATTTCAATTTGTTGTTTCAAGAGTTCAGAATATAGAGGAAGAAAAGAAAAGACTTTATTGGATACATGATCTTGCATTAGATCCTGCTCACACTATTCTTACAACTCCTTCAATAGACCTTTTTAGTAAATTAATTTTTGTTAGTCATTGGCAACAACAACAATTTAATACATTATTAAAAATACCATATGATCGTGGAGTTGTAATTAAAAATGCAATAGATCCTATCCCTAAACATGAAGAAACTGAAACAAAAGATTTACAGTTAATATATGCTTCAACTCCTCAAAGAGGTCTTGATATTCTAGTGAATGCTTTAAATTTGATTGATAGAACCGATTTTCATTTACATGTTTTTTCTAGCTATAAATTATATGGTTGGGAAGAAAATGATGAAGCATATAAACCCCTATTTGAAATGTGTGAATCAGATCCAAGAGTAACAAATCATAGTACAGTTTCATATGAGGATTTGAGAAAACATTGGACTAATATGCATATATTAGCATATCCATGTACTTGGCAAGAAACTTCTTGTAGAGTAGCAATGGAAGCAATGTCTGCTCATTGTGCAGTTGTTACTTCTAATTGGGGAGCCTTACCCGAAACATGTGGTGAATATGCTTACATGTATAATTATACAGAAGATAAGAATAAGCATGTTGAAAGATTTGCTGATGCACTTGAAGATGTTATGGATTCATATTGGACAAAAGATGTCCAAAATAATCTTGACAATGCATTAGAATACACGTATAATCATTATAGTTGGGATAAACGTATCAATCAGTGGATTGATTTTCTTGATAACCTAATATACGAACTAGACCATGAGGAAGATAAAGATAAAGAAATCATCATTAATAAAAAAGCCTAAACAAATTATTGGTTCAGGTAGATCATTCGATGAACAAAGAATGGGAACCGAACCCGTCTTCGATGATAAATCTAAGTGGATTGATATTGCGACTGGATTGAATTGGTATTCGCATTTTTGTGAAGCAGACCAAGCTAAACGTTGGTTGATTGATTATATGAAACATGCTGGATATTCTAAAGAAGATACTCAACATGTAAAACTTTCTTCCTGGGGGAAGTCTGGTGTTTTTGTTGAAGGACCAACAATTATTAATTTAAGAACTGCTGGATTTCTTGGAAGAATGGTATTGAGAGGTTTTGAAACTCTTCCAGAAAAATATGTGAAAACAATTAAATCTTATATAGAATTTTGTAAGCAAAATGGTTCTGTTGTTGTTCAGAAAAAAGTTGAAGAAAAAGAAACTAATGGAGATAACAAACCATCTATACAAGATCATATAAGAGAACAAGTAGTTCACTATGCTACTGAACTAGAAGGTACCATAGATGACTTCATTGATAATAATTATGAGTCGACCATAAGCACATATGATTGGTTAGTTAGTAAAGAAGTTAAAGGACTAATTGCTAAAAAAATAGCAAATGAATTTCATCCTTATTTAACAGAAATAGAATTAATATCAACAGATGAAGACATAGCTGAATCTTATGCTCATATGACGAAGAAGCAACTTGTTAAATATGGCAATTTTATTCAGACAATTATTGATGACTGTGAACGATATTCTGCCAATTCTAATAAACAGAGAAGCCCACGAAAGAAAAAACCTGTTTCAGTTACTAAACAAATAGCCAAGTTAAATTATAAAAAACAAGATGATGAATACAAAATAGCATCAATTAACCCGTCTGAGATTGTCGGTGCTGATCAATTGTATGTGTTTAATTCAAAGTATCGTAAACTTGGCGTGTATAAAGCAGAGGGGCCTGCAGGGCTATCTGTAAAAGGAAGCACTCTTCGAGGATTTAATTTAACACTTTCTAAATGTAAAAAAGTAAGAAAACCAGAAGAAGTATTAACAAAAATGCTTTCTGGTGGTAAACTTGCGATTAAGAGACAATATGACTCTATTAACTCTAAAGAAAAAGACTTAACTGGTCGCATTAATAATGAAACTATACTTCTTAAAATTGTAAAATGATATTACTTGATTATTCGCAAATCGTTATTGCAAATGTGATGATGAATAAAAATGCAATGTCTGAAGATTATGTCAGACATGCAGTTTTGAACACTATAAGAATGTATCATCACAAATTTAGTGATGAATTTGGTGAACTAGTAGTTTGTTGTGATGCAACAAGCAATTGGCGAAAAGATGCATTTAAATATTATAAAGCCAGTAGAAAAACTACAAGAGAGAAATCAGATTTTGATTGGCCTGAATTGTATAGAATATTACATGTAATACGAGAAGAGCTAAGTGAGAACTTTCCTTATAAGGTTGTATATATAGATAAAGCAGAGGCAGATGATATTATTGCTACTATTGTAATGGATCAAGCACATAAAACGGAAAAACTGTTAACCGAATCCCCAAGATCCTCATCTGTTACTTCTATTGAAGAATTATTTGTTGAAAAAGAACCCATTTTAATATTATCAAGTGATAAAGATTTTATTCAGTTACAAAAATACGAAAATGTGAATCAATATTCGCCTCTCACGAAGAAATATCTCAATACTGATAATCCAGATAACTTTTTAAGAGAACACATACTTAGAGGTGATGTAAGTGATGGTGTTCCTAATTTTATGTCTTCTGATGACACATTTGTTGTTACGGACAAAAGACAAACACCATTATCAAAGAAAAAGGTATCAGTTTGGTCTGAACTTGAACCTGATGTGTTTTGCGAAGGTGAACAGTTACGCAATTATCGTAGAAATGAAATGTTAATAGATTTGACTAAAATACCTGAGTGGTTACAAACTAATATTGTGGTTGAATATGATAATCAACCCAAAGTTGGTAGAACCAAACTTTTTAATTATTTTATAAAACATAAACTTAAAATTTTAATGGAGCATATAAATGAGTTTTAGGAGAATATCATGACCGCACAAATGACAAGTGAAATTTTTTCTCACGCAGACAGTCTACCTACTGATGAAGAACGAGTTGTTTATTTACGACAAAATCATACTAAAGCAGTAAAGGCGTTACTAATACATAATTTCAATACAAATATAAAATTTCTTCTTCCTGAAGGTAGACCTGACTTGAGAACAGATGAATTTGAACCACAAAATAGTTATTTTCCAAATTTGGGTGCTACCGATGATGGTGCTACATTGAATTATGAAGTAAGAAAAATGTATTTATTTATTGAGGGAGGACATCCAAACTTAACCGCCTTAAAACGTGAAACACTTTGGCATGAATTGGTTAATTCGTTACATCCCTCTGAGGCTGATGATCTTTGGTATATGAAGGACAAAAAACTTCAAGAAAAATATAAAAAGATTACTCATCTCGTGGCTTATAACTCTTTTCCGGAGGGAGTTCAACAACCCGAAGCTAAACCTAAAAGGGATACTTCTGGCCGTTTTACGAAATCTGAAAAACCCAAGAAAAAGAAAGCCAAAAAATGAAAGCATTGATGACTTGTGCTGGCATGAATACAGAGTTGCGGCCCTTTACAGATATGATGCCAAAGTGCTTATTACCCGTGAATGCAAAACCGATTCTGTTTCATAATCTTGAATGGCTACAAAAATATCATATTGATGAAGTAATTATTACAACAAATTATCATCACAATCAAATTGAATTAGCATTAAAAAAGTATCAAATTGAAGGATTGTTTTCAGTGGATTTAAAAATTAATATTCATAAACAATCTGGAAGTGTGGGAACTGCAGATTCTTTAAAAACATTAAGTCATAAATTTAATGATGAAGATTTTTTATTTTTAGATGGTGGTAATTTATATAATTTTGATATAGAAAAGTATCATGAGATTCATAAAAATAATGGAAAATTAATTTCTATTTTGTCACATATGTCCATGGGAGATAGTAAATATAAAAACTTCATTAAATATAAAAATGGTTCTGATGAAATAGAAAAAATTACAGTTAAACCTGATTATAAAATGAGTAAAGAACTTTTAGCAACATCAGGAACTTGTTATTTAAGCCCAATGATATTTGATGTGATTGAAAAGAAAGATAGGCATTTATTTGATACTGTTTTTCCCAAACAACTTGAAAATATTAATGTAATAGTAGATAATGATTCAATTCAATTTATTAATTCTAAACAAGAATATATGTCAATAGCAAAGACATGGAGTTCATATTATGCCAACATATGATTACGAATGTAAAAAATGTGGAAATGTCTTTGAAAAAGAGTTGAAGATAGCCGACAGAAAACTTCCAACTGAATCGTCTTGTGAACAAATAGTTCTTGGACAAATTCAAGCGAGTCCTAATTGTGGTGGTGAAGTAACACAATTAATAACTGCTCCAGGGTTTGCTTATGATAATATAGGACCCAATAAACCAGATGCTTCTTTTAATGATAAGCTAAAAGAAATAAAAAAAGCACATTATGGTAGCACCCTCAATGTAATTGAATAATGTTTATACATGAAAATGTTCTTGAAGATTTAGACCTAAACACTATAAATGAAAATGGAAAAAGATATTACGTAACTCCTACAGGTGAAAAGTATCCTTCCGTCACTACTGTTCTTTCCAATTATAAAAAAGAAGCACTATTCAAATGGAGAAAACGTGTTGGTGAAAAAGAAGCCAATAAAATTTCTACTCAAGCATCCCGCCGCGGCACCAAAGTTCATAAACTCTGTGAAGATTATTTAAATAACGAATTGTCATTTGACGAATATACTCCTGATAATGTTGTTATGTTTAAAAGCATCCAACCTATTCTTGATGAAATAGAATTGGTTTATGGGCAAGAACGTGCATTATTTTCGAATCATTTAAAAACTGCTGGAAGAGTTGATTGTATTGGTAAATTCCGTGGAAAAAATTACATAATCGACTTTAAGACTTCTAGTAAACCCAAAAAAGAAGAATGGATTGATAATTATTTTATGCAATGTTCAGCATATTCTGTTATGTGGGAAGAAATGTCAGGTATACCTATACCTT
>Ga0209090_10001925_pt1 | contig 13185 bp, 9 predicted proteins | sample ArcticOcean_MG_C_9_FD_187432 | JGI IMG/M metagenome (GOLD analysis project Ga0209090, IMG submission 187432) | Marine microbial communities from western Arctic Ocean - ArcticOcean_MG_CB2_152 (SPAdes) (version 2) | ecosystem: Environmental > Aquatic > Marine > Oceanic | place: Arctic Ocean... | reverse complement strand
ATTCGTAACTTTTCTGAATGCGTTGAAACCGTTCGGCTGATCCTCCTTTATCGGGATGTGCCGTGCGAACGAGCGAGCGATAGGCTTTCTTGACGTCATCTTCGCTCGCGTTCGGCGCGATTCCGAGTACTTTGTAGTGATTGAGCTTTCGAACCATCTTATTATCAGAGGTTTAGAGTGACTCTCGTATACATATGAATGAGATGAAGAATTTGTGGAGGGCGGGAGAAAAATTGATTTAAAAACAAACGAGCGTTACGAACGAAACTAAGAAAAAATATCTCACTCTTACAGTGTTGGGGAAACGAACAGTCGCCACAAAATCATCTGGCAAGAGAAAGAGAAAGAGAAAGAGTCGCGTGCGCGAGTGAGTTTGTGTGTTTTATCTGTGCGCGCGCAAGAGATTAGTTGTAGTAATAGTAGTAGTACATAGAAGACAAAACACACCTAGAGTCTTTTGCATTTATTTAACCAACAACATTCGTATCAGAAAGGAGCAAAATGAGCGGAGGAAAAAAAGAAGAGGTAATGATAGAGAGAGAAGAGCACGTGCGCGATGTTTTCGAAGACTTCAGAACCTCGAAGATAACCAGGGATGACGTCGCTCGTCTCCAAATGAATAACAGCAGCAGCAACAGCGACAAAAGTAGCAATAGTTTAAAGAGCGTTGATGATGGAACAACAAGAACCATCATCGACGTGTTACGGGAGATATTTCTTCAACGACGAGAAAAGGATGAGGAAGACTTTGCGAAGTTTTATCACTTTTGTTTTCTGGCGTGTTTGAAAGGGAAAACAGAGGGAACAAACGCGACGATTTCAGTGCACGAGGCGTGTGAACTGTGGTCGTTTCTCCTGTCGTCGACGAAGAAACAACAGCTGAGAAAGTCTTCGTCGTCGTTATCTATAGAAGAAGGAGGCGCTCCACCGAGGACGACGACCGCGACGACCACGACCACGCCATCGTCCGTTTTAGCCAAAGGGATGCTTTTACCGCGGTGGATGAACCGTACATTCTGTAAATTTTGCGCAGAGCGTGCGTCATCGTCGTCGTCTTCTACTTCCTCTGTTTCTCCTATCGTCGATGAGAATACATTTTTAAGAACGCTAGACTTTGCTCGATCGTACAGAAAAAACAACGGATGCATGCAGGACTGGTACGGGAAGCAACAATGGCCGACGCTCATAGATGACTTCGTCTCTTCGTTAGGTCGAGAAAAAAATACTACAAACAAGAACGATAAAAGTGTCGGTAACGACGACGCAGATCAGAACAGAATGGACGAAGAGTTGGCTTCTTCTTCCTTAGCGGCAGATGTAGCCTTTCGAAGAGGGAAAGGAGGAAGAGTTGGAATGAAAACTGTGCACCCGAGAGGACAAAAGCGCAAAGAGCAAGAGGCGAACGTGGAAGTGCTCTCATCCCAACTCTCCTCTGCGTTAGAAACGAAGAAACGAAAAACTGGCGGCATTCGCTTAGACTACTTCGACTGATTTCTATCCACATAATTCTACTTTACTAGATATAATCGTACACGAACACTTTTTAATTACAACACAGCACGCAGCTTTTTTCGTTTCCAAATTCAGTCGTTCAGTCGTCATCGTTTCCCCGGAGAAGATGAAGTAAAAGAAGAGGGAGAAACTTCGGTTGAAAAATCAGCCCGTCTGTTCGCTTCTATTTGCGTAACTTTCTCGTAGAACCCACTGTGTTTATCGAGAGAGAGAAAGAGAGAGAGGAAAGTCAGTATTATTAGTAGATTAGGGGATTTTTGAATTTTTCAAAGAACGCACGTGTGAATCATGAACGCTTCCACGGCGGCGCCACACACGAACGAGGCCGTGGCTACTTTATAATAATACGAGAGAGAAAAGTTATGCACGGCAACTTTCCCGAATTTCGGAGCAGCCATCTATCTTATTTGTGGTGGTTGGTGCCGAAGGAGAAAGAAAGAGGAGGAGTGAGGCAAAAATCTATTCTATGAGTTGCTCTCTGTTCACCTCAGGAAGTCACCTCAAAACAACACCTCTATATAAAAATAGAATACTAATAATGACATCCATGATGGGGGGAGATGTGATAAAAAAGAACAAGGAGAAAGTCGAGCGATTATATAAGCAGCGAGAAGAGCTCGAAGCGGAGATGACGTCGATTTCTCAGAGACTAAACGGACCAAACATGCCAGGTTTAAAAGGTTCTTTAGTGGACAACGAAGGCTTTCCAATTGGTGGAGGAGACGTGGATTTGTACTCCGTACGAGCGGACAGACAGAGATATAACTCGTTGAAGAACGACCACTTACAGTTGACGAATGCGATCGAGAAAGAAGTGCAACAGTTACTCTCTTCTTCTGCTTCTCCTTCCGCAGTAGGAGGAGGAGGAGGAGGAACAGATACAATAGTTAAAACGAAAACAGAGAATAACGAGAAGGTGAAGATACCAACGGAGTCAACAACACCTAAAACTACATCAACAAATCGAAAAGCGTTCGCGGTGGTGGATATATTAGCGCCAGGGTCGCCCGCGGATCTAGACGGATTAATGGTACATGATCGAATTTTAGATTTTGGTGGAGCATTTTCGATCGCCGATGCGGCTTTGCTCATTCAAGACAACTTAGGAAAAAGTCACCGCGTTCTTGTCAACCGTGCGGGAGTGGATGAAATTTTGAACATCGCGCCGCGGACTTGGAACGGGAACGGATTGTTAGGAGCTCATTTTCGGGCGTTAAACTTTTAGCGTGAACAGTGCAAATTTATACGCTTCACTAAGTAAACTACGCGATCTAATAACCGCGTTTTCTTTGCAGCTTTCTATATGCTTTCCTCTCCTCCTCGGTCATGTCTTTTGTCGATTTCTTCCTCTTCGCCGCGTGCTTCTCCGCTTTCGTAACTTTTGCGTCGCCGTTACTGCCACGAGCATCTCTTTCCCTGCCGCCGTCGTCATTGCATTTATCATCATCTACCTTTTCGCCGTCGTCGTCGTCGTCGTCCCATGCGCTTTTCTTTTCCTCGTTGCCGAGCTTCTTAAATACCTCTGATCCAAAGATTTTGTTTTTGTGTCTGTGCACTTTCACTTCCTCGACTTTTACCACGCCAGCTTGCTTTAATCGATCTTTTTCCAGCTTTTCGTCAAACTCTTTATCGCTCAACGGTTTTTGCTTTTCCAGCTCCTTTCCTAAAACTATTATTTTCTTTTTATTGCTATTCACGTCACCGTCTTCACCTGTCCTTGCGTTCTTGTCGTTGTCGTCTTCCTCGCCATCTTCGTCGCTATCGTGCTTGTTACCGCCGCCGTCGATATCTTCACCATTCACTACTGTTTCGAGAAAGCTTTTCTCGTTTTTATTCTCTTCTTTTTTCTTTTTGCCTCGTTTGCCCCTTCTTTTCTTACTCGGCAGACGCGCTTCTTCTTTTGCTGCCTCGTCGTCGTCGTCGTCGTCACCAGTCGTTCGCTTTAATCCAAACGTCGGCTTTGTCTTGTTTTTAGTGTTGTCGTTCTTTTCATCATTATCATCATCGTCGTCATCATCACCTTGCAACGCTGGATGGCTCTTGTCCAAAGGATGCCCGTCTAAAGTTCGCAGTCGAGGACACATTGCCTTGATATTATCTACGTACGCTTTGCCATCGAGAATGGCAATCGGATTGCCTCGCAAACTCAAATGCGTCAATTTTGGAAGTTTCGCCAACACTTGCACTTCGGCAAAGGTTTTTATTTGATTGTGAGAGCAATCGAGCACGCGTAAATTGATATTTTTACTCAATCCCGACGGCAGACCCGTGAGCTTGTTCTTCGCTAATCGAAGTTCTCGTAAATCTGTGTTTTGAGAGAAGCTGTCATTACCTATGTTTGCCATACCGTTGTTCGATGCCGAAAATTTTCCAAGCTTGCGAAGCGGAAGAAGCTCGTGTTTGAGACTCTCAATGGAGTTGTTCGATACGATCAACGAGTTCAACTCTCTACAATTTTTCACCGCGTTCAGGCACTCCTCCGTGAGCGCGTTGTCCGAGGCAATCAGCGCTAACAAACTTCTCGTCAAAGGTGCGTCCTCCACGCCTTCAAAACTGTTCAACCGGTTTCCAGAGACATTCAACACGCGAATAGTTTCGCAGCATCTGCTCAAAGGTTCCAACCCGTTCGATTCTAACCGATTATTCGAAAGATTTAACCACTTCAACTGTTTCAAATGTTTCAAATTTTCAATGTTATCAATCGCGTTATCGCTCAAGTCTAAGCGCAACAGATTTGGAAACTGGACGGCGGCGTTCGTCGATAAAGCGATGGCCGTCAACGATTTACCTTTCAAGTCGCAAACGGCAACCGCTTCGGACGAAGAGACGTTATGCACGCTTCGCAGAATAGTTTGTTCATTCAAAGCGAGGCCCATTATCTGCCTGATGTGAGTGTATCCCTATCGCGATAAAATGAACGCCGCCCGTCAGTGAGCGAAGTTTTTGTTGTGTTTGTTTTACAAAAATCAAATTTATTTTTAACAAGAATAAGTTTCAGTCTCTCTCTCTCTTTTTATATTATAATGTACAGCGCTCTCTCTCTTCTCTCCTCTCCTCTTCTCTTCTCATGCGCTATTACCTCTCTGCAACAGCGCCTCTTCTTCGTCCACTTGGTTCTCTTTCTCTTCTGCTTCTTCATCTTCATCTTCCTCTTCCTCTTCTTCCTCGTCGTCATCGTCGTCGTCTTCGTCGTCGCTGACGTCGTCTAAATCCGTTCTTCCTTCTCTTCTTTGATTGTTTCTTCGTTTCGGCGGTAACTTCCTCAAAGCGAAGAGAACCATGGCCGACGGCGCGATTTCCGAGACGATGTAATATATGGCGTTCAACTTCACACCGGTAACTACGTCCAGAGGGAACTTTTGTGGTGCTATTGCGGCGACTAAAATACACATCGCTCGGAACGTAAAACACGCGGTACACGAAGCCGTGACGATTCCGACTTCAAAAAGCTTTCGAGATTTTCCCACCGCGTCGTTTGGAAACTTTCTGAGCATGAAGAACAAAAGTCCTCCATAGGTGGCAAACCCAATCGATGCCGCTAAGAAGGCGGACAATCGAATCACCGCCGCAGCCAAGATCCATCCGTTTTGTACGCTCCTTGTCTTTGCGCCGCTCGAACCGCTACTCTTTGCTTCTCCTATCCAACACACCGCTTGGGCGACGTACACGAAAGCGTTCAAGACGAAAAACTTGAACCTTAGGTTTCTCGTTTGAGGAGATATCGACCTCGCTTGCTCGTAGATCTCCGCCCAAAACAATATAAGGAGCGAATCTGTGGAATGTGATGATGATGATTATCAGAACGCGCCGTGTTTACGAGTAAGAAGAGTAGTTTTAAAGTAGTTAGTTTTTACTCATGAGAAAGATTTTTCAAAGAAGAAGAAGAAGAAGAAGAAGAAGAAGAAGAAGAGAACGACGCACGCACATGTGGTGAAGAATATCAACCCGGGTAAATCGAGTAAGATGGAAGCGAACACTTTCGGTTCAATCTCGTCCAGCCTCTCGCGAATAGCAAACACCACGGCTCGAACGGACATGACGAAAAAGTTTAAAACGACGAACGATTTTTGCGTCGTCCAAACAATCGAGTTCCTTTTTTGGATTCGAATCAGTTGCACAAAAGCAACCGAAGCGAGAAGAGCGTATAGGACGGCGAGATAGTCGTACTCGACCGTCACCATCGAAGAATTTGAATACGATGGCGATGCTGTCGCGTCTTGAGTGTTGTTTGACGACGACATCTCTCTCTTCCGCTCAATAGATTTTTGTGGAGAACGAGACCACCACCTTTTGTTGTTGTTCTGTTTTTTTTGTGAAAAGACAAAGGTTTTGGGGTGCCTTTCCGGAAAGCAGTTCTAAAAAGTAAAAGTTGTTGTTATTGTTGTTATTGTTATTGTTACAAAAGAATACAATCTCTACGTAATTTCTATTAACCCTCTGGCGGTTACTTTTCTTCATCCTCTTCTGCCCTGCGAAACCTCCAAAAGTTTCTCTTACACTCGACTAAGTATTTCATTTGGCCGCGATAATATCCCGGCCAACCGGTGGCGGAAACAAAAGAAGCCGGCCCTTGGATCTCTCTCTTTGGAAGATTATCCGCGCACGATGTGTACGCATCGAGGATATTTCTAAAGTTTCGCAGAGATTTAGGCATCAGGTTCAACGAAAATTCACTGACTAGGCCCTCTGCGCCGTTGTATACTTGCACGTGAGGAACGGAGACGATGTTCATGTCCTCCGCGAAGCTGTCGTCAAACTCCGACAAATTGACTTTCAGGAACAAAACGTTCGAAAATTCACGCTCAGCTATTTTAGCGAACTTTGGATGGACGCTCCTGCACGCCGGGCAATCTTCCCGGAAGTATTTAACCACAACGAGCGGCGATTTACGTTCGAGTATTTGTTCGATGTCGTTGCTCTTCTCCTCGTCCTCGACGCCTTCGTTGCTCTTCTCCTCGTCCTCGACGCCTTCGTCGATGGAATTTGAGTGGTTATCGATGTCGCGATGAATCATCGTCGCGGACGCGTATAAATAGCTGAGAAACTCGTCGATGTTTTTGACGAGTATCAAGTTTCTTGGATGAGAAGAAGTCGATTGGTATTTCTCCCACCACTTTTGTTTCTTCGTATTCGTTACTATTGGTTTTTTTTGTCTCGTTGTTGTTTTTTTCATCATCTTCTTATCCTGTTTTTGTTCCTGTGCGAACGCGCTCGTCGTCGTCTGAATCGTCTGAATCGAGTGCGTCGCCACGGAGTATTTCTTTGTACCGCTCGTCGCTTTCATGCTCAGTGGCTCTTGTCGTTGATGATGATGTTTCGACGTGAAATCATTCGAGGACGAAGCGGAAGTCGCGCGCGTCGTATTATCATCTCTCGCTTTCAAACGATTCCAAAAGTCGAAACGACGACGTTTCGACTCCCCAAAAGCCTTTGACGAAAAGAATGAGTGGTGTTCTCTTCTTATTCTTCTTCCTTTTCCTCTTCCTTTTGCGGCGATGTTGCGTTTCGCGGAGAGTGTGTGCACGAAGGCATGAGATGAAGCGATGAGAGACATTTTCGGTGTTCGTGTGTTGTAGTAATATGCGCGCGCGCCTTTTCGTTCTATCCTTTTCTTTTCTTTGGTGTTTAAAATCTCTGACGCATAGAAAAAGAAAAAGAATGAATACAGTTGGTGGAGGGTGGGAACTTCTGGGAAGACGAAATTTTGGGTTCTTCACTTTTTTACTTTTTTGGGAGATTGAAAAAGTGCAAAACGAGAAGAGAGAATCTCTTTTAACAACAAAACCAAAATATCTTTTCCCTTTCCACGTCAGACAGACGAGAAAAAAACGTAATCGTCGAATCGCCATATAAAAAGAAGCCTGCAGCGCTTACGACGCAATAATAATAAGAATAGAGTGTGTGTGTATTCATCTCATCTGATACTAATAAACGATAAACGACGACGATAAAATTGAGTTATAGAATACGATCGACACTATAATATAACAGAAGAAGAAACATAAGAAGAAGAAACATAAGAAGAAGAAGATGAAGAACGGCACCATCACGGCGGATGAAATTCTTGAACAAAAACCGAAGCGTTTGTCTCACGACGACGAAACGAAGTTTTTGCACTCTATGCGCCCAAACTCGCCTCAAGTTGGCGATCAACCGACGGTTGTCTTGAAAGTCGGGACGTCCTCTTTGCTTCGCGGTGATTGCTTGCATTTATCCATGCTCGGTTTTCTCGCGGAAACGTGCGCGGATCTCAGTAAACGCGGGATGAGAGTCGTCGTCGTGACTTCAGGGTCAGTCGGTGTCGGTTGCAAGATTCTAAATTCGCCGAAACCGAAAGATTTGGCTGGAAAGCAAGCGTTCGCTGCGGTTGGACAAGTGCATCTCATGCGCATGTATGAAGACTTCTTTACGACGTTGGACTTGAAGATTGCGCAAGTGTTGGTAAGTTTAGACAACATGCTCGATCGAAAGCAATACGAGAACGCCAAGAGCACGTTCGGCGCTCTTTTAGAGAGACACATCATCCCAATTGTGAACGAAAACGATACCGTAGCCGTTCAAGACGTCAAATTTGGAGACAACGATACGTTGAGCGCGCACGTCGCGGCTTTAGTCAACGCTGACTACCTTTTTCTACTCACGGATGTGGACGGCTTATACACCGCCAATCCGTACAAAAATCCGGACGCGAAATTAATCAGCGTGGTAGAAAACGTTGAAGACCTCGAGGTGACCACGGATGGTGCTGGTTCGGCTCTGGGAACCGGTGGAATGGCCACCAAGCTTCTCGCGGCTAGATACGCAACCTCTGCTGGCGTGAACACCGTCATCATGAACTCGAACAACATGAATAAAGTTCAATCGGTTGTCCAAGGCGCAAGTATCGGGACGCTTTTTTTGGCGATGCCGAAACCGTTGAAAGGCCGGAAGCGTTGGATTCTGTTGCAACCAGTGATGGGCCACGTGTTTGTGACGAAAATTGCCATGCAAGCGATTGAAAAAGATAGCTCGTTGTTCGCTGCCGGTGTCATATCTTGCGGAGGCGACTTTGACGTCGACGATTGCGTCACGATTAACTACAAAGATAAAGAAACAGGTGAAGAGAAAGAAGTTGGTAAAGCCATTGTGAATTACTCGCGCGCGGATATGGATTTATATAAAGGAAAACAAACGGAAGAGTTCTTTGAATTGGTTGGGTATTCAGGAGCGGAAGCTATTTGCCACAAAAATAACATCTGTTGTTGGATCCCGGGTGGAGAAGAACCGTCCTCGACGTCGTATTTGAATCTCTCCGGGCTCTGCGTAACCGAAGAAGGCATAGAAGAAGAAGAAGAAAAATAAAAATAAAACGAATTAATAAACGAGTAATAAGAACAACAAGAGAAAAAGAACTGGAGAAATAAGAAGAAGAAGCAACACGCGAGCGAGGGCATTTAATAATACACGTATATATCGTGGTCGTCTGTTCCCGCGTCGTTGCTGGAGAAAAGATAGTAAAACAAAGTAATACTATCCTGAAACCATATAAATTGTCCAATTAGCAGAACATTAGCATTATATAATATAATAACAATACTGTAATAGAGTCCATACGTACAAACACTGCTAAAGGATGGATAGTTTAGTTTGTGTGATCGTTTTGGTATTTTTTGAAAAATGAGTGGCTGTGTGTTGTCTGTGAGAAACATTCGATTGAAAAAAAGTGAAAAAAAGCAGACGCGTCGAAATATCAACAAGCTTTTCGAGTTGGATATTTGAAAGAGATTTTCCACGGACGCCATAACGAAGTTCGCGGTCTCGCGACATTCACCTATCCTTACTGTATACTTTAATGTGTGCGTGAGATAGTTTTGTATTCAGAAACGATGGAAAATTTTGCGGTAAACGCTATTTATGAGAGGAACGAGAGCGGAGAAAGAAGCGCGGAAGACGAGAAATGGTGGTTCAACAGTAATAGGACGAACGAGGACTTCCCGCTAAAACGAAAGGAGCAGGAAGTGGTCACGCGAACGCACATCTCCCGCGTCGAGTCGCAGATTCGAATGGAGAAAATCTCTCGAAGTTCATCCATGTGCGATTACGATGAAGAGTGTGAACGCATGGATTGCAACGAAGAAGAAGAAGATGATGATGAAGACGACGACTCGCTCCTCGCTGTCGAAGATTTAAAAAGCTCACTTACGACCCTTCAGGAACAAAAAAACACAAAAGCAACAACGACGAAAAGAAAAAACGACAACAACAACAACGACAACGACGCCAAAGCAGGAGAAAGTTTCAGAGGCTGCACGATCTCGCAATTGCTCTCTTTCCACGACACGGACGAGAGGAAGATTCCGTTGCACGATATAGAACTTCACGAAGACATGTTGCGAGATCAACTGACAAAGGAGCAAACGAAGGAGCACTTTGTGTTGAACGCCGCGACGGCGAAACACGTCCTTGGAGGTCAACGAGAACCTATCATCTCTTATATCTTGCAGTGCTGCGCTATGGCAAACTACAACGCAGTTACAGCAGATGTGTGCATGGTATACGTCGATAGAGTGCTGTCAAACATGGACATCCCTAAGTCTACGCTTTCGCTCATAGCGATGTGCTGTTTGCACATAGCTGTCAAATACGAAGAAATTGAGGATGTCGTTTTGAGTACGACAGCTTTGCGAAATATGTTCGCGCCACAATATTGTCAAGATACCGTCTTGAGGATGGAAAGTGCGTTATTGAGCGAATTAGGTTGGAAGTTGGGTTGCGTGACGACTTCGCACTTCATCGAGAGTATTTTAAAAATTTGCGACGGAGCTACGCACGAGTTTGAAAGAATAGAAAAAGAAACCGACGAAGAAGAAGAATGGACCATTGATTACGTCGATAGACTGAGCTCTATGTCTCTTGAAATGTACAAAGGCGTCCTGGCTGACCCTGCTATTCGTGGTGCTGTTTTACCGAGCGTGCTCGCTACTGCTTGTATCGGTGCGGCTCGTGCAAAACTTGGATTATTCCCGGTGGTTACTCGAGAAATGGAAGTGGCATCAAATGTGAGCGAGAGTAATTTATCGGAGATGCACGGATGGTTAATCGAACATTGCTTAAACATTTATGTTGCAAGGAATGACCCAGATTGTGTTTCGAGTGGCGATGATTATGACAAAAATAACACGATTGGGTCAGTTGCAGTACCGATGAGACAAGGAAGTAACGACAACGAAAAGGTGAAAGAACTGACGGATGAGTTTGGGAGATTTGTGGACGTGTACTCACCAACAGGAGTTCTGGAAGCCAGCTCGTTGTCGTCGTTCAGGGATGATGACTTTGTTGCGGCGTAAAAAGTGGAGGTCGAGGAGGAGAAGTAGTAGAAATTCACTTAGAAAGAGAGAGAGAGAGAAGGGAGTGGCGACTGGAAAGGCGCAGCCAACGTTCTCGACGAGGGAAGAAAAAAGAAAGAGACACAACAGAAATGTAGTATAACGAATAATCTGTATTAGTTTAGTTGAAAAACAAACAAAAACCAATTGTAATAACACCTATATATATGATCAAAACAAAGCAGTGTGCTCCACCATCATTAACCTTAATCGCCGAAGATTCTACCCCAGATTGCGCACAATAACGGAATCAAACCCACACCTGCGATTTGTAACTTGTCGTTCGACGTCGCACGCACGGTAACCGCACCAGCGCCTCGCGAGTTGAGATTAAATCTGCCAGTCAATTGCGTATCTTTCCCTAATGTGATTGAGCTCATAGCGTTGCAACCCAAGGCGATGTCACCTCTCCAATTCATGAATGAGGCTCCAATGGTGGACGAGTTCGCGTCGCCTTCGTCTTGAGAGTGACGAATGATGGCTTCGCAGTTACCACCGTAAGCGACATCTTTTCCTTGTGGACCCTTGGAACTTACAGCTCCGGTACTGACGACGACCTTCATTCCATCTCGGGCCTTCCATCGGTTTTCAATCTTCGTGCCAAATGCTAACAGGCCTCCAACGAAAGACATGGACAATCCACCGATGATTTTGTCCACCCTGTGCCACTTCCAACGAGTTTCCGCCCGAGATGTGTACACTCTTTGCTGACCTACGTTCTGCACGTCGACACCAGCGGTGGTGATTGCTTTCTTACCGTGTGGGACCGACAATTCGCCTTCGAAAGCAAACGACGAGTCGTTTTTGTCTTTATTGATTTGCGCCGACGCTTTGCCGCCGATGAAATCTTTAATGATCACTTGTCGATCGACTGAAAACCCAGTCACGCCCGTCTCGTGCTCGTACGAGTGCGCGTCAACCATAGGTCGAACTAGCGTTTGTGGGTTCGTATCAAGATAACGATATCGGTGCGAACCAGTATCCGAATCAAACGAAGGAGGGAACTGCGGGTCCGGGGCCGGGACGCACAACTGCTTCGGCATGTAGAAATCTTTCCCCGCGTTCGGCTCATCGTACGGAGACGGCTCTCCAGAAATGATGGATTCTTCCAAGTCTTCGAAATCATCGTCGCCCATTTCCAACCGTATTGGTTTACGAGTCGTAATTAAGGAACTCAAGAGAAACGGTAATGGCGCAACTTTACCTTGCTGCTGTTGTTGTTGCTGACGTTTCTTCAGCATTTGCGTTCCGTCGTCGAGTTTTAATAGCGTATTTGCTTGCGCGAGAATTTTGCTCGCAAAGCAGAGCAGCAAAAGCTGTGGCTTCCAAGCTTGACCGTTCGGTAACACTTTATCTCCAGTTCGGTTCGTTCTGCAACCTGAATGGTTTTCTGCCAACGCAACCGGGTTCATCAAACGCGCGTCCCCGGAAGCGTGACGAACAGTCTGTTGAACGACGTGCGATCTTTGCGCCACATACAGCTCGTACGACATCGGCTGGCCGTTTGGTCCATCTGGCGGAGCCCCAGCGGCGTGCGTCAAGACCACGATGGCGTTGAACCAAACCCCAGGACCGAACGTGTTGGTGACTTGCTTCAAAATCATGATATCCGCGGTTTCCGATCGCAACGGAATGTCTAATCGATCGAAATATAACGTAATGTCCGGTTTATGCTTGTTGCAATACTTCTTCGCTTGACCCATAATTCTTGAGTTATACTGAATATCCGCCGAAGAGGTTCGCAAACCAGGTGTATCAATCAATCTCAACTTCATCCCGCACACCGTCGTTTCAATCACTCTCACTTTCGTAGTCTCTTCATCCAAAGCCTCCAAAGTCTTCTCGTCTTGCGCGTCCGGACCTAACAACGATTTGATCACGGAAGATTTACCGACACATTGCTTACCAATCATTAAAATCGTGCAGTCAAAATCCAATTCCTCGTTCGGGTTTATCTTTTCAAAGTGCTCGGCGAGCGCCACGGCGCGCTCGAACGTATTCGTTTGAGACTTTTGCGCTCCCGATGGCGATGTACCTTTACCAGATTTTAACGTTTCCGCGAGCTCTAAACGATAAATCACTTGCGAGACAATCGTATTTCTCGGCGATTGGTCTAATCTCGATGTCAAGCGTAACAATTTAATTCGAAGCTGTTGAAGCTCGTACGCTCTCGTGGCTTGTTCATCCTTCGGGTCTGGCTTTTCGTCTGGAACAATCGGTTCCTTTTGAGGCGCCACGCGCGCTACCGTGCGCGCTAACAAGCCACCGCCAAGGCCTTGCGCTTGTGGCGGCGTGATTGGTTCCTCCT
>Ga0209090_10001912_pt1 | contig 13271 bp, 14 predicted proteins | sample ArcticOcean_MG_C_9_FD_187432 | JGI IMG/M metagenome (GOLD analysis project Ga0209090, IMG submission 187432) | Marine microbial communities from western Arctic Ocean - ArcticOcean_MG_CB2_152 (SPAdes) (version 2) | ecosystem: Environmental > Aquatic > Marine > Oceanic | place: Arctic Ocean... | reverse complement strand
AGCATTTACCTGAAATATGTGCTGTATTGTATAGACCGATAAAAGAAAAGAAAAATGATATTTATAGTGTTCACGCTTATGATGGGAACATTCGATTTAGGACAGAAGAAATGAAAAAGATGTCAGCTGAACAGGTGCAAAGTGCGTTGGTTTTTTTTTACACTTTAGGGAAGGAGTTGTCAGAGATTTTGCCATTGTATTTGATGGAGCGGCTGAAGGAAACGAAGACGCAATAGCTTCAGAAAGCTTTGCAGAGAAGTGGGGGTGGTTTGGTGTGATGTATAGATTGACAAATGGAGAGATAGTAAATTTAGAAAGAATAACGAATTTAGGATTGTTAGAGTGCTTGACTTGGTTAAGTTATGAAACAGACTTAAACTCACAAAATAAAGTTCAAAGAAATGGTAAACAATAAGACTTATAATAATGTAGTAAATACTTTGCTTAGATTAGGTGAGTATCACGACCAAATAAGCACTACTTCAGTTGGAGACATTTACGACATCAATCTTGAGAAGATGGAGAAGTTTCCTTTAATGCACGTAAATCCTACATCAGTAACTACAGGAGATAGTCAATTGACATACAACTTTCAAATCTTTGTAATGGATATGGTATCTGAAAAGTCAGATTGGCAAACTGAACAGCACGAGCTTTTAACTAAGTTAGTAAATACTAAGAATAACGAACAAGAAGTATTCAATCAGACTTTAGAAATATGCACAGATTTAATAGGAATGCTTAGACATAGTTCAAGGCAATCAATAGAAGGAGTAAATGATATTAATCAACCTGTATATTTTACACAAGACCAATTCACTATTGAGCCGTTCCAAGAAAGGTTTGATAACTTGTGTTGTGGATATGTGTTTAACTTAGGAGTATTAGTTCAGAATGATTTTGAAACTTGTAATATTCCTGTTAATACTAGAGGTGCAGGTTACTAATGTTCAAATTTAAGATAGGAAGATTAATAATTCAAATAGGGTGGAAGAAATTTAAAATAACAATAAAATTATAAAATGGCAGACTTAACAACAACAATCACAGAAAATGTAGTGCTTAACGGCTCAGTCAGAGGTTCTACAAACACTTTAACAACAACAGGTATAATAGATGTATTTGAAAGAATATTAACTTGTACTCACTCACAGACTACAACTGTAGCAGTATTTAATTCAACTCCTTATGGAGCAGATGGTGCTTTAGATGTAGAGAATTGTAAATACTTTAGAGTTTCTAATTTAAGTACAGACCAAGATATGAAAGTAGCTTTTGTAACATCATCTACTAACTATCAAGTAACTGTAAGAGCAGGAGGTTCACATATCTTATTCCAAGCTGAAGAAGCATTAATTGGTGAAGAAGATGCAAGTCCTGCATTCCCTACATTAGAAGATTTAGTTACTGTAGAAGTAAGACCTTCAGCAACAACTGATGTTCAAGTAGAAATCTTTGCAGGTCTAGTGTAATGAAAACTGAAGCTCTTGAAAGATACCTTAATAGCTTTGGTAAACAAGTAGTAAACAGAGCAAAAGGAAATTTACAAAAATCCAAAGGAGGAGGAACTAATCTAGAAAAGTCAATAGACTTTAAAGTTACTAATAATGCTGAGGGTTTTGCTGTACAGTTCTTTATGACTGATTACGGTACTTTTGTAGATAAGGGAGTTTCAGGAACTAATAAGGCAAGAAGTTTTAAAGATTATAAAGGCAAAGTAATTACAAGTCCTTATAAATTTGGAACAGGTTCATCAAGGGTTGGTAAAGCAAAAGGAGGAATGTCAGGTATTATGGCTAAGTGGGTAAAAAAGAAAGGCTTCCAATGGCGAGATAAAAAAGGAAGGTTTATGAGTCATAAAAGTATGGGCTATATAATTGCAAGAAGCATATATAGTAAAGGAATACAAGGTATTAGTTTCTTTCAAAAGCCTTTAATGTTAGGTTTAAAGCAGTTCGGTAAAGAAATGCTAGGAGCAGTAAAAGATGATATTATTAACGGATTAACAACAGTAAAATAAATGGCAACACTAATAGAACAAACACCTTTATACCCTCAAGTCCCTGTAGGACAAGAGGTAATTTTTGTAGTATCAAATAGCACAATAGTAGCAAATTTCACTAATGTAAGATTTATTGCTGATGTTTATATAAGCGATACAATACCTACAGCAATATCTTCATCTTCAGTACCAACAGCTACATTTAAAACAACTCCTAACAATGCAGGAGTAGGTATATTTGATTTCAGACAAGTAGTAGAGAATTATGTTAGTGCTGATAATATGGCTTACAACTTTAGTGAGTATAAAGGAACTTCAACAACTGATAACACTCCACACCCTATTCATTTGATAGATAAATATTCAAGAAATAAAAAAGCTGGTCGATGGCTAACTATTCAGTTTACAACACAATACACAGACGCAAATGGAGATGTAGTAACAGATACTAGTGTAAATTCAATTGACTATCAACTGTTTAATGCTTACTTAAAATACTCAGATATTCTTACAATGGGTACAGGAACAACTGCTAACAATTTTGGATATGATTTGAGTAACTATAACCTTTCAGTTCAAACAGACAGCTTCCTAACAAACGCACCTGCTACTCAGTATGCTAATTTAGAAGATTATGGAACGATTGCTTTTTTAGCACCTAATGACGATTTAGACTATATAAAACTAACTTACAATGATAGCTCAGGATTACAAATAGGAACAGAAAATGTTGATAGGTTAGGCTCAAATGGAGCTTACACAGGAGCTTATAGTGCAAGAATATATCAACAGCTTATGTACTTTGGTTGCTTCCCTGCTAACTTACAGAATTGGAGTTCTACTTTTCAAGCGTTAGTAACAGCAGGAACTATTCAAGGAGGTTCAATAGATATACAGGCTTTTGATGATAGCAGTAATAGAATAGCTAAACAATATACTATAAACATAAATTGTCCTGATACTAAAGGATTTGAGTCTATAAGACTTTGTTGGTTAAACCAATGGGGTGTTTGGGATTATTACACATTTACTAAGAAGTCAGTAAGAAGCATATCAACTAAAGGTTCTACATATGAGCAATTAGCAGGAACTTGGAATGAAGCCAATTACAGGGTAGATAGTTACAAAGGAGGAAAGAAAGCATTTAGAGTTAATGCTACTGAAAAGATAAAAATGAATACAGACTTTGTAAGTGAAAGTGAAAATGTAATGTTTGAAGAATTAATAAACAGTCCTGAAGTGTATATATTAGATGGCTATCAAACAGACGCAGCTACTTCAGCACTTAATCAATATGTAAAACCTGTTAGACTTACTTCTTCAAGTTTTACAAAAAAGACAGTAGCAAATGATAAACTTATTCAGTATTCTTTTGAAGTAGAAAAGAGTAAAACTCTAAGAACACAATCAGTATAATGAGCGTACAACTAATAGTATTCCCACAGTATTTTGATGGTTCAGGACCTTTAAGTTCTCCATCTACTCAATTCTTTGTTGATGGTATTAATTTTAACCAAGTAAACGCTTCATCTTCAACTCTAAATATCACAGGAGCTTTACCTCAAACTTTTATTAATTCATATACTATTGCAGGGGTTTCGCTGTTTATAGTAAACACTTGGTATCGTTTTAGTAGTAGTGCTACAGCGGCAATAGGAACAACAGCAAATCAAATGACCGTAGCTCCTACTTCAGGAATACTTCAGAGGTTATCTAACCTAACTTTTGGTGCTACATACGACTTAACTTTAAGCATACAATATAATTTAGCAACTTTTACTGTTTATCAATACCATAACAACATATTAAAAAGCACACATATAATTACAGGTGCAGGAACTCAGACTATTTCTTTTGACGCTTATTCAACTGCTGATACAATAGTAATTCATAGTGCAACCGCAATTGTTATAATAGATGATATTTCTTGTGTTTTATCTACATCAACACCAAGTGGAGTTTTTACAGATTTGAGTAATGGTCAAGTTATTTGTGACCTTTATGAAGATGAGGATATTCCTTTAAGTCTTAGTGTAGATGATTTTAAAAATGTAGCTGAGAAAGTGCAGTCTTATTCAAAGGCTTTTAATCTTCCTGCTACAAAAAGAAACAATCAAATCTTTGACAATATATTTGAAGTAACTAGAACTGACACAGGACTTAACTTTAATCCTTATAAAAAAACAAAATGTATTTTAAAGCAAGATGGCTTTTTATTATTTGAAGGATATTTAAGACTTATAGACATACAAGACAAAGAAGCTGAAATAAGCTACAATGTCAATCTTTATTCTGAAGTTATTGCTTTAGCTGATGTGTTAGGAGAAAGAACATTCTCTGATATGGATTTTTCAGAATTAACTCACAATTATAATTACACAGAAATTAGAAATAGTTGGCAAGGGATATTAGGGCTATCTAACCCCTTACCTGTAGGTTCATTTGCAGGAACTGCAGGAACTTCAGTTACAGAAGTTTTAAGATACCCTTTTGTTGATTGGACACATCAATACACTTTTGATGCAAACGGGCCTGTGCTACCTAATTTAGAAAGTGCTTTTAGACCTTTTATAACATTAAAATATTTAATAGATAGGATATTTGAAGCAACAGATTTTACTTATGAGAGTACATTCTTTGATACAGCAGATTTTGAAAGGCTTTCTATGGATTTTAATTGGGGTGCTAATAACGCTCCTGCAAATGTTAGTGGCTCAGGCTATGCAGGTAGAGGAACATTATCGCCTGCACTTGCTTCCGCAAGTTTTACTAATTTACAATTAATCAGCTATGCTCCTTGGAATTATTTTTTACCTACTAATTATAATACTTCAACTAATGTATTAACAGCAACACAAATAAACGAAACTTATACAATTAACTATGATTTTGTTGTTACAGCTAATCCCGCAGAAGTAGTTGATTTTCAGTGGTTACATAAAAATTCAGCAGGAGTTCCTTATCCACCTATAGATGTTTATTCAATAACATCACCTGCAATAAATAATATATTTAATTATACAGGTTCTTTTACTATTATAATGCAAACAGGAGATACTTTAGAAGCTCAATTTAAAACAAGCGGAACTACTACAGTTCAACTTGCAGGAACAGGAACAGCAAGTTTTACTCAAAGCATATCATCAGTAACTTCAAATTTAATTTTACAAACATTAAGAGGTGAATTAGGTCAATGGGATTTCTTAAAAGGGATAATGACTATGTTTAACTTAGTTACTTTGCCTGCTGAAGATAACCCTAGCAATATAAAGATAGAACCTTATGGAGATATATTTATGTCTAGTGATGACGCTGCAAACCCCAACTTCTTTGATGATAATTCTACTGAACTAAATTGGACTGACAAGATAGATGTATCAGAAATGAAACTTACACCTTTAACTGAATTAAACAAAAAAACAATTTTTAAGTTTGTAGAAGATGATGATGATTATGCTTTTATGAAGTATAAAAACTCAGTCGGTGGACATTTATACGGAAGTAAGAAATATGATGCTTCAGAGTTTACAATATTAGCAGGAGAAGATGAAGTAGTAGCAGAACCTTTTGCAGCAACAGTCATCAAGCCTTTAGAAGACCAATTCCCTGATTTTATAACACCTGCTGTTTATTCTTACAACCCTGAAGATAATACTTCAGAAGGTTTTGACAATAGTCCTAGAATAATGTACAGGAATTTTCATTCACCTAATGGAGTTAAAACTTTATCTAGTTGTACATATTTTGTCCCTGCTCAAAATGGAGTTTTAGGTGATGCTACAGAAGATGAGTTTTTACAATTTAGCCACTTATCTACTATTCCAACTGCAACAGGTACTTTAGATTTCCACTTTGGACAATGTCAGTTAATACCACCTGTGGGTGCTTCAGTTCCTGATAACTTATTTAACCTGTATTGGTTGCCTTATTATTCTGAACTTTATAATCCTGATACTAGGACAATGACAATTAAAGTTAATTTAAGTCCATCAGACATCAATACTTTTAATTTCTATGATACTGTAATGATTAAAAACAGAACTTATAGAGTAAATAATATAGATTACAAACCAAACGACTTAGCAACAGTAGAATTTATTCTTTTAGCATAATGGCAACAACAATACCATATTTAGCAGGTTTCGATATAAAACCTTTATCAACTTCAGTATTAGGGGTTGTAACATTTACTGATGGAACAAATGACATAGTACCAAACCAACAACAATGTGAAGCATACGGATATACTTATGACAAGGCTTCAGGAACTTGTTCTACTTTTAGATACAATACAAATTTAAACAGAAGTTTTAGTAATGAAAGTAATAAAGTACAAGGAGCAAACAACACAACAGAAACAGGAACTAGTAATACTTTAATAATAGGTCAAAATAATACTGTAAAAGGATTATCAAGAAACAATATTATAGTAGGTAATGAAAACGAAATAGCAAACGGAGTAAACAACGCTTCAGTCTTTGGAAATTATGGAATAGCAGAAAGAGATGGAGAAGTAGTTATTGGTGGAGGAGGATTTAGTGGTGCAGGTAAAGGGTATGCTCAAAGCTCAACAATTACTTTAACAGGAACAACAACTGATGCAACTCCTACAGCTCTTTTTGTAAATGGCGATAGCTCAACTACAATTATAGCTAGAAGTTCTACAAGTTCTTTTCAGGGCTTTGAAGCAACTATAATAGGCGTTAGAACAGGAGGTAGTGCTGCAAGTGGAGCAGTAAATGATAGAATATGTTTAAGAGTAACAGGATTAGCGTTTTTAAAAGCAATAGACCAATCAAGTACAGATTTAGGTAAGTCAGGAACTACAGGAGGTTGGGCTTCTGAGATGGCATTTAGTGGAACTAACGATATGTTATTTGCAGTAACAGGAGCAGCTAGTATGAATATAAGTTGGAGTTGTACTCTTAATCTTTACGAATTAAAAATATAAAAAAAATGGCAGCAGAAGAATTGGTACTTAATGTAAAATCAGATATTGGAGATGTTGTAAAGCAAACTGAAAAGCTTGATAGTGCTACAAAGAAAGGTAAAAAAGGTTTTAAAGGAATGGGGACTGCAATTAAAGGGGTAGGAATGGCTTTAAAAGCAGCAGGAATTGGTCTTGTAGTAGCGTTACTTGCTAAGTTAATGGAAGTCTTTAGTAAGAACCAAAAAGTATTAGATGTTTTCAATACAGCTATGACTGCATTAAGTATAGCATTTAATGATTTGTTTGGATTCATATCTAATAATGTAGGTACAGTAGTTGATTACTTCAAAGCTTTATTTGAAGACCCTAGTGTTAAAATTAAAGAATTAGGAACGGCTATAAAAGACGGATTAGTTGCTAGGTTTAACGAGTTCCTAGAAGTTCTAGGTTTAGTAGGTAAAGCGTTTGGACAATTAATTGATGGAGAATTCAGTAAAGCCTTTGGTACTATTAAAGAAGCAGGGAAGCAAGTTGTAGATGTCTATACAGGAGTTGATGATAGCTTTGAGAAAGTTACTGAAACTATTGTTAAATATACTACTGAAACATTAAAACAAGCAGATGCAATTACTCAAACGGCAAAGGCAGCAGGAAGGGCTGAAGTAGAATTTGCGAGGCTAAACGCTAAATACTTAAAAGACGCTGAAATTCAAAGACAAATAAGAGATGACGAAACAAAAACTTTTGCAGAACGAATTGAAGCTAATAAGGAACTTAGTAAAGTATTAGACAACCAAGCTAAAGACCAAGAGAAACAAGTGCAATTAAAAATAGATAACGCACAGGCTCAATACAACATCAATGCTAGTGAAGAAAACTTTCTTGAATTAGGAAGGGCTAAGAACGAAATGTTAGAACTTGAAGAAACTATTACAGGTCAGTTGTCAGAACAAAAGACAAATCAAGTAAGTCTTGAAAAGGAATTACTAGAAACTCAAAAAGAAGTAAGAGCTGAAGGTCTATCAGGATTAGAAAGAGAATTGCAAGACTTACAAGACGCTTACGACTTAAAATTAGAAATGGCTAGAAAGTCAGGAATGGACACTACTGCTATTACTAAGCAATTTGAGAAACAAAAGACAGAAGTAGTACAAGCTAATATGAATGAGCAGTTAGAAGCGTTCTCAGGACTTGCAGGAGCTTTAAGTTCTTTAGCAGGAGACAACAAAGCATTAGCCGTAGCAAGTGCCGTTATAGATACATATGTAGGAGCGAATAAAGCCTTTGCTCAGGGAGGTGTAGCAGGCTTTGTAACAGGAGCAGCCGTAATTGCAGCAGGTTTAAATAATGTAAGAACTATTATGCAAACAGATGTACCGGGAGGTAATAACCCACCACCTCCACCTGATACAACAACACCTGCACCTCAAATGATGTCAGGAGCTTTTGAATTAAGTGGAGGAGTAGAACCTGAAGCAATGAGAGCTTATGTAGTTACGGATGAAATGACTAACAGTCAAAACCAATTAGCCAATATTAGAAGAAGAGCTACAATCTAAAATCAAATATATTAACTATATGTCTATTATATACCAAAGAGAATACTATGCCTTGCGAAGAATGTGAAAACGGAAAAGTAAAATGGGGAAAGACAGGAAGCTGTGAGTATGACTCAATAGCTGAATGTGAAGAAGCCAATAAAGACTACTATGAAAAGACTACATCTATTGTAGAATTAGTAATAGAAGATGATAACCAAGAATTAGCAATAGACGCTATCAGTTTAGTAACATCACCTGCAATAGAACAAGACTTTGTTTACTTTGGAAAAGAAAAGAATAACTTGACATTCGCTAAGGTAGATGAGGAGAAAAGAATGTTGGTTAGTCCTGCACTTATTCCTAATAAGCAAATATTCAGACACGACCCTAATACAGATAGCGATTACTATGTTTATTTTAGTCCTGATACAGTACGCAAAGCTTCTGAACTTTATTTAAAACATAACAATCACCATAAAGCTACATACCAACATCAAGACAGAGTTTCAGGCGTTCTAACAGTTGAATCTTGGATTATTGAAGATACTAAATTAGACAAGTCTACTCTTTACGGATATTCACTCCCCGTGGGTACTTGGATGGTAAAACTAAAAATTTCTAATGATGAAATTTGGTCTAAGATAAAAGATGGAGAATTACGCGGATTATCAATTGAAGGCTACTTTACTGATAAGATGGAGAAGATGTCAGAGAAAGCACCAACAAATGAGGAAATTCTTGCAGCACTAAATGAAATAATTAAGCAAAATCAAACAAAGTAATAGTTTATCTATTATATATTACAAACACAACTAAAACTAAAAAGAAATTATGGACATTAAAGAACAAATCTTAGTAGCTCTAGGTCTTAACAAAGAATCTACAATTAATTTAGAGTGGCAAGCAAAATCAGAGGATGGAACTATTTTCGTTTCAACTGCTGAGGAATTAGAAGCAGGTGTGGACATTTCAGTATTAACTGAAGATGGTACTACAATTTTATTACCTGTTGGAACTTACAAGACTGATACAGGAGTATCTTTCAGAGTAGAAGAAGAAGGTATTGTTGCTGAGGTTATCGAGTCAGAAACTGAAGAAGTTGAAGAAGAAGAATTATCAGAAGAAGTAGTTGAACTAGCTCCTGAAGATGATGATAGAAAAGAAGAAGCTGATGTTGAAGACTGGGCTGGTATGGAGAAACGTATTCAGAACCTAGAAGACGCAGTAGCTGACCTTAAAAGAGATAAAGACGGAGGAGATGATGAGGTTGAAGAAATGGCTGAAGAAACAGTTGAGCCTTCTACAAATCCTAAGTCTATTAAAACTACAGAAGTAGTTGAGTTCTCAGCAGAAGAATTAAAAGCTGAAAATGAGAAACTAAAAGCTGAGTTAGCAGCACAACCTGCTTCAGCTCCTTTAGATACAAACAAGTTTAGTTCAGAAAGACCAACTCCTACTAAGCAAGATTTTAAAAGAATGACAAAACAAGAAAAATACTTATATAACTTATACAATAACTAAAAAAAACAAAACAAATGGCGTTTACTACAACATCAAACTTTGCGGGAAAGGCAGCAGGATTCTACATCAGTGCAGCTTTGAAGCAAGCAGTATCACTTGACTATTTAACTTCAATAGAAAATATCAAGTACAAATCTAACATCCAAAAAATGGATGCAACAGTATCACCTATTGCAGCAGCAACATGTGACTTTACAGGAGCAGGAACACTTGCTTTAACAGAAAAGGTTTTAGAACCAGCTAACCTACAAATTAACCTTGACTTATGCAAGGCTACTTTACTTGATTCTTGGGAAGCCTTACAAATGAGAGCAGGAGCAGGCGCACCACCTCCAGCATCTTTTGATGACTATGTAATCTCTTATATGGGAGATATTATCGCTAATGCAACTGAAACGTCTATATGGGCGGGAGTTGCTAATGCAGGTGGAGACTTTATTGGTTTCACAGGAGCAGGAGCAGCAGGATGGTTAAGAGCAGGGAATGACGCAACAGTAATTCAAGGAGTTTTAACAGGAGGTGCAGGTGTAGCTCCAACAGCGACTACTATTCTAGCAGACCTTCAAACAGCAGTTGATAATATTCCAGCAGCAGTAATTGGAAAAGAAGATTTATATATCTATATGAATCAAGCTAATTGGCAAAATTACATTCAAGCAGTTTCTGCTTTAACAGGTTTCCCTTACGGAAATATGTCAGATGAATATATGAGACAATTTAATGGAATTAAAATTGCTGTAGTTAATGGATTACAAAATGCTGCAATCGTAGTAGCTGAAAAATCAAATATGTTCTTTGGAACTGACCTTTTAAGTGACGCTACAAGAATACAATTGATGGATATGTCACAACTTGACGGGAGTGACAATATGAGACTTGTTGCACGTTATTCAGCAGGAACTCAGACAGGAGTTGGTTCTGATATTGTATTAGTATCATAATAAAATAAATTTACGGAAGGAGGGGGTAAAACCCTTCCTCCCTTAACCTAAAAAAAACAAATAAAATGGCTTGTACAGCACTTACAAAAGGTAGGGGACTTGACTGTAATAGAATCAGTGGAGGAGTAAAATTTATTTATTTCGGAGTTTACGACCAATTTACAGCACCAATTGACGGAACAGGGATAGTTGAAGCTTCAGGAGAAATTACTGATATTGAAATGGCTTCTAATGTTCTATACAGATATTCTATGCCTATGGGTGTGGCTTCTGTTACTGACACAATTGTTGGTTCTCGTGAGAACGGAACGATATACTACACACCAACAGTTCAGGTGTTATTCAACAGACTTACAAAGGAAGACCAAAATCAGGTTAAATTGCTAGGAGCTACAAAAGTAGTTATCTTTGCTCAATTAAACCAACAACTAGCTAATGGACACGATGTTATCGTTTGTCTAGGTAGAGTTAACGGAATGGAATTAAACGCAGGTACTATGGACTCAGGAGCAGCTTGGGGAGATAAGAATGGATATACTCTTACCTTTGATGGTATGGAAGCTGAGCCGTTCCCAATGGTTGCAGATTTCACTACTATACCATTTGACAATGCAGCATTTAACTTTGGTGCAGGAAACCCTATTACATCTTAGTAGTTTTCTTATATATTTCTTGATTAGGGTGGGCTTAGGCTCACCTTTTTCTTTTTATTACTAACTGAATACAAATAAATACAGAGTATTTCTATTATATAACAGACAAACTAACTATGATACAAGCAATAACAGAAGAATCCTTTACTTTTTACATACAGACTGAGGACAATCGTATAGACACTTCTGTTGCTTCTACTCAGATAAGACACTTGTTTAAGTTTACAAATGACTTAGATAAGTCGGTTCAGTATGCTTACCCTATATCTTCCACAATTTACGACAGATACACAGTTGGGGTATTTGGTTATTTCGCTACACCTAACGTGTATAATGGTAATGTAAACCTACTTCCCGCAGGTTATTGGAAATATGAAGTTTACGAAGTAAGTTGGATAGGGGCAATAGGTTCACCTTTAACTTCATCAATTGCTCCTGCAAATGAGAATGACGTGTTAACACCTGCTGCTGATACTAAAGGAGTAGTACAGGGTTTAGTTACTAAAGGTAAAATGAATGTAACAGAAAAAGATGGAACAGAACAAGTTCAATACACACAAAGGCAAGAGCCGAGTGGAACTAATTATATATATTACGGACAATAAAATAAAATAAAATGATAGAAAATGTACAACAATTACTAGTTGAGCAACTAGGTAAAAACGGAGGAACAGAGATATTTGGTACAGTAGCACAAACTTCAAAAGATTGGTACTGTGTCTACTTTCCTGTAGAAAGCGTTATATCTGCAATAACAGTAGCAGACGCAACAGGAGAAGTTGCCTTACAAACCACTTTACCTGCGGGAACGACATTATTTATGAACGTGACTGCAATCACTTTGACTAGTGGAATTGGAATAGGTTATCACGAAGGAGTAACTACATAAGATATGTTAGCGCTAAAACTAGGATTAAGTGTAAATACTACTAAACAGGCACCTTGGTTTCCAACTGATGAAACTTCTTTAGAGGCTTGGTATAGAAAAGCGACAAATATTTCAGAAAGTAGTGGTGATGTGGCTAGATGGGGAGACCAAAGTCCTAATAACATTGAAATGCAACAGTTAAATTCAGCAGAACAACCAACCTTTGCTAATGCAGTAATTACTTTTGATGGTTCTGACAACTTACAGACTGATGGTACACAAATTTCTTTAACAGGTGACTATACTATTGGGGTAAAGTTTAACCCACAAGGAACTGTAAGCAACTATGCAGTTTTAGGTGATAATACTACAGCAGGACAGTTCATTAAATTAAGTGATGATGATACTATCTTTGTAAAATCAGGGGGTACTGTAAAGGGTATAAGTATAACTGATGGTTCTAAATTTACAGATGGTGGTTATTTTGTGCTTACAAGAGATAGTAGCAACTTTACTTTGTTTTGGAATGGAGTACAACAATCACAAGTAGCGGCAGTAGCAGGAACTCAACTTATAGATACTATAGGAGGTCGTTACATAGACACTGAAGACTATGTAGGTGATATTTCAGAAATACAAATCTATAGTTCTACAAGTGCAGCATTAACTGCTGACATAAATTCTAGACTATCAACTTTATAAATATGAAAGATACAATATTAAGCATCAATTTAGAAACTTCAACTGCACCAATAGTGCAGGAAGTAAGAGGTCGTGACTATATAGAATACGGAACTGAAGATTGGAGAAACCTT
>Ga0209090_10001904_pt1 | contig 13293 bp, 8 predicted proteins | sample ArcticOcean_MG_C_9_FD_187432 | JGI IMG/M metagenome (GOLD analysis project Ga0209090, IMG submission 187432) | Marine microbial communities from western Arctic Ocean - ArcticOcean_MG_CB2_152 (SPAdes) (version 2) | ecosystem: Environmental > Aquatic > Marine > Oceanic | place: Arctic Ocean... | reverse complement strand
GCAACAGCAACAGCAGCAGCAGCAACAGCAGCAACAGCAGCAAGGAGGCGCAGTCGACCCCGCGTTGTTTATTTAAATTATAAAATAATTAATTATCATATTATCATAATTAATTATCACTTGTTCATTATTTTTAGAACAACATACATTCCCGTAATAGTAAGAGTTGACAAATATATCTGCATCAATATATCGTCTGGCATAGTGGAGTAATTATTTACAGGCGCTTCGTTTCCGTCGCTGTATATATTTTCAAATGATTCGATATACTCTTTATAATCCCCATCCGTCATATGAACTTGAACCCGTTTATCGAAGCTTGATCCGTCACTGCGTTGTCTTCTTTCAGTAATGGTCTTCTGTTTACATAATGCTGCATCACCTGTCTTTGGTGAAAGAGCAGATAATAGTTTAATTGGATCTAGACGAGCAACATTTGAAAGCAGTCCGGGTATCAATCCTTTTGGAATCCCCCCAGACCCAGCTAACTTATTAAGAAACGGAAAATCACCACTAGGAATATTGTTAACCCCTATATGTTTCTCTACTTTATTGCCTTTTCCGTCAGAACATTCTAAACCTGTATTGATAACATATTTATTCCCTAAAACACCCTTTGTTTTTTGAACACCGCCGATTTTACTTTCAGGTTCATGAAATAAGAGTGCGCTACCATAATTTAGAGTTCCAGTAAGATTCGTACCCATTTTATTCCCGTCCTCCCCCATACATGGACCACCACCACAATCCCTCGGGTTGTAAAAAGCTGTAATATAATTAAAATCCTCACCCAAAAAATTTTTAGTTGGCATTTATATATAATATTAGATATTAATAGGATTATTTAGGTTTAAGGGCATCATTTGCGGATTTAGCCGCTGCATTTGCACCATTAGTCTTAATTAGTTCCTCTATTTGTTTTGTATTACCCTCACCGATTGTTTGTAATTTTGTAATTTTTTCTTTAAGTTCTCCAACAATATCTAGTTCGTCTTTTAACATGGAAATCTGTCCTGTATGTTTATGTATTGTTGCCTCTGTAGACATGTTTTCAGTTACTAAACCTTCCCTCGTTTTAGGAATTAATTTTTTTAAACCATCTATTAATGTCATTCCAATTAAAAATAACACACAAATTAGAATAATTTTATTAAAAAACGTGTCATTACCCATATTAATATAATAACAGGTTTTATTTTCTAAAATTAGTATATAAAATGACCTCAACGTATAATTGGCAATCACAACCCATAATTAATTGGAAAGGACTAACATCTAACAGCGCAGTCCCCTCATGGACGCGTGCAGATAACGATATTATATCAGGTGATAGTGGTACCGCATTTAAGGCACGTCCACTTAAGATATGGCGCAAACAGCTAAACGGTAAAAATAGTCAGGGACGTTCTGCGATTGGTATGCCTATGGACACTCCAGGTGGTTCGGTAAATTTAGGAAGCTCTAATATTTGCGACGCAGATAACAATAGAATTGGACTAGTTAACGAGATTAACCATGGCATACAGATACGCGACCCTATCCCTTCCGATAAATATTTTGAGATTTCATCCGAAAAGGTAGTATGTGTTGCGTGTAACCCCGAAAATCACGTAATTAAAACCGCCTCCACTATAATAGGCAAAAATTATTACACGGATAGTCGTGCATATTTACAATCCAGGGGCAGAACATACACACAGAATCAGGCCTCGGGTGTCAAAGTTGATGGGATAAGCTACGTCGATTCAAATGGCAAACCATTACACCCTTCGGACGATGTAACAAATGGACCACAATATTACAACAAAACATCGGGAACCAAACTAGAATGTGCAGTTCCAAATAAATTAATATATAAACCAAGCAATCACAAATTCTCTACTCAGGGTGCCGTTTCAAGTGGTTCGCGATTATTAAGACTAAAGGTAGATACAATCACTAACAACGCCCAAAGTTTTGCGTCGGCGTATGGGTTAGAGGCACAAAACGCCGGTCGTTACAGCTCTAATTCCAATGCTATATATTTCCTTAAATCTAAACAGAATACTTGTAAACCACGTCGCCTTCATGGTAACAAAACAATGTGTTTCACAACAAATCAATAGGTAACTATTATTACATATAATATATATGATTCACAATTATATATTATAAGTTAATTATTATCGGTATTCTTTGTTAAGAAAATATTACCCACGTGACTATTGTTATGTGGCATATTATATTTATGACACCAATTAATACATTTTTGAATATTATGCTTTTTTAGCGTTTCTATTTTATCCGATTTATTATTGTCTATAAGATTTAGTGTACTGGCTATGCTATCAAGTTGTTGTTGTCCGTATATTGCGTTCAATTCCTCAATCTTATTCACGAATAAATATGGGGGGCGCGTTAATAGAAATTCACATATATTATGGTCATTGTTATTATCTTCGAAAATTGGATAAAAATTCTCGACTAATGCTTTGGTGTCTTCCATGCGAAAATTTTTACAAACTACATATTTCTCAGAATTAGCATATCTACTTGAATTAGGCTTAACAAAATATACCTCCTCGTATATAATAGATAATAAATATAACATATCAATAGAGGCGCTCGTGAACGTATCAAAAAATTTTATTAGGAAATTTCCGTGCTTTTTTTGAACGGCAATTGCGAAGATTATCTGACATAGGATTAATTTTGAACTCACGGCCTCCTGATGATTAAAGTCTATTGAAAAATCGAATCCACCATCGGCGGTTACTAAATCAATCCCTTGTTTATATTTTTTCTGACAATATATAAGATTTTCCAGGGACATTAGATTGCCTGTGCGATCAGCAGCTGTCTCGATGTAAACATTCGGATTATTTTCTAAAAAAACGTTGCTTTTTTTCCAACCAGGAACGTTATTATTATTTTTGTCTAGCAATGTAATGCCAACATAAGAATCATTAAGATTGTGTCTTAGATAACACAAAGCCTCTATAAATCCACCAGGACCTTCGGCCAAATGAAACGATTTACAGTTCACCGGAAGAGACTTAATTAAATCAAATAGTCCACACATTTCAATCATCTTGAAATAGGAACGAGATAAAGGCTTAATCTTACATACTGACATTTTTGTATTAGAAATTTGTGTGTGAATATACTCGTAAGGATTTGTATATTTTTTAAATTTATCCCATTCGTCTTGTCGGTTGTCAATTTCTGTTTTAATGATTGAGAGATATATTGCTAATGTTTTATTTATTATAGGCAATACCTTTTGTTTAGACGTTGACATTATTTTAATTGAATTACATAAGTTTGTATTATATGATACATTTGGTAATAAAAAATAGCTCATTTGCGATACATAATATATAGCTCATCATTTAGATTGTTTATATCAATAATATTCTGTTAATTTCTTTAACTTTTTAAAGGCGTCAGTTTTAATCGTGTAATCTTCTTTTTTGGTTTGCTAGTGCTTGGTTTGCTAGTGCTTGGTTTGCTAGTGCTTGGTTTGCTAGTGCTTGGTTTGCTAGTGCTTGGTTTGCTAGTGCTTGGTTTGCTAGTGCTTGGTTCCTGAACAAACTGTGGTTGTTCCATAACACTCATTTCATCTTCCAATGTCTGTGATAGTAAATCTCGGGAAACGGTTTCGGCATTGACATTGTGTGTCTTCTTATATACAAAATATTTATTAAGAAATGAAATTTTCTTTTGTTCTTTACTCATATCAGGCGCGAGTCCATAATTATGTTTTTTCTTTCTCTTAATTTCCTTGTTCATTGTATCAAACAGTTCTTTGAACATTCCACTACCCGATGGCATCCCCATAGACAATGCCTCCTTACTAGTGACAAGCTTGAATCCGTAATTCTCAAGCAATCGTGTAAGATATTTATAATTTACGAGATATTCTCTGAATTTCTTATTGATTGACTCTTGATACACGTCTATTGCATATCCTAGACAACTGCTATTGTCTGAAAAGTCCGTTCTTTCATATTCCTTTGTTATTTCCCATATCTTATCTCCCTCTACCATAATCACGTCACTCTCACCCTTTTGCTTGTCGGAAAGCAAATTAAATATGGATGCGCCATCATAACTGGTTCCTATGAAATAACCTCCCACTTTAGTTACCTCACAAACATTTCGTAGGAAACTATGAAGTGTGAGCTGTGACTCAAACATGTAGTGGATGGCGAACTGAATTGATGTAATATCAAACCCGTCTTTACCCAATCCATACACATTATACAGTCCCTTTCCCAGTTCCTTCGCCTCCTTCGCCCCTTTACCAAAAACAGCGTTGGTTATCTTCTTTCCTTGGTCTGATATTATTCCCTCAGTGTTGCGAATATTAACTGAAGAGTTTCCGTTAACGAAAATTCCCATTGCCATTCTCTTATTCTTCTTTCGCTCAGTTAGATATCTCGCACAGACACCGTCCTTTCTATTACTAATGTTATCTGCAGCAATGTCTATTCCGAAGACAAAATTTAATTTTGCTATTTTCCATTTAGGAATGTCACCTCCCTTACCCACCGCCAAATCTATCATGTTATTACCTGGTTTTGATACTTTAGTAATTAGCATATTTTTAACATATAGATTATGGAAATTACGTAGCTCTTTGGTGCGACTTTCACCACTAACCTTATTGTAGTAAACATCGTCGTCCTCTGCTACATAACTATCTAGTCCAGAAGTAATTATACTATCACTAACAGGAAAATGAATGCTATGCCAGTTATTATTAGCAACGCGATAGTCATTTCCGTAATTACTACCACCGTTCCGCAGATCCTCTGTCTTATCGTATCTGATACGAAGAGGCGCCCATTTCCAGTGTTTATCGCCATCTTCCACATATCTAAACTCAACAATCATATTATCTTCTATTGTTTCTCCTTCTTCAGTAAGCATTACCTTCTTACCGTTGTTCCCGTCTTTAAGCATAATGTTACAAATTCCTGCGTCATCGTCGCTCGGTGACGACGGAAAGAACTGCATGGGGCGATATTCATTTCTGTTATATTCGGTATATTCCGGAATCTCATCGTCGATTACATTTTGACACGGATTTATATATCCGTGCATTTTCTCATCGAAGCCCACACGGAGAATCAGCGTCTTATATTGAACTATCTGACTATTGGAGTTAGTATCCACACCTGTTTTAAATAAATTGCCTACTGCTTCCTCACCAGATTGTAACGTCTTTACAGATACCAAAAAGTCAATAGTGTTGTATTCTGGTGGCTTCCATTTGAATGAGTGTCCCCACGATTTTTTAAAGGCCTTATCTGCTGCCTTATCATTTTTATTATCCGCACCAACCGCAAATAAAGCAGGTGTGAATATTAGACCATCTGTTTCATACTCGTATGAACCAGGATTGTTTATAATTTCACCACATTGTTTGAAAATGGATGTATTTGCGGTCCCCGTTCTAAATTTTTTAGTTTGAACACGAAATGGAGTTCTGTCTGTAACGCTCACAGAAATTGGCTTGATGATGCTAATTGTATTGTTAAGAATATATAGGCGATAGTTGTTCATATCTTTTGTCATAGGCGTTTCGATGGATGTGAATGGCAGACTTCGTTTGTCATCCTCACTCAAGTAATATATATCGAATGCCGCATACAAGTTAATGAAATCCCCATTTTTATTATGTAAAATATGCTCTCCATCGATTAAGGTCCCGACAAGACCTTTATCTTCAGTGATGGAGCCGGTGAATTGAACTTTCATATTTGTATCAATGAGGTATATTTTGCGATTGTTACCAATATACAGAAGTTTACGCTCACCATCGGCCTTATCTGTAACGGTATAGTTATCGTTAATATTTGGAACATTAGAATCCTCGGATAGCGGTGCGATGTTCTCTAGCTGTAGCGTAAATGAGGATGGACCCGCAAAATTACGATTCTTTACATAATGACGCACCTTCTTCTCATGTCCCAATAACTCCATATAATCGTTTTTAACAGTATCCTGCTCTGTATAAGATACAGGATAGTTGGTTGACTGAAGACCAGACATAACCAATTTAATAACTTTTCTAATTGCCGCACCGAGCGTTTCATTATCATTGTAGTTTGTTCCAGGACCGACTCTAGCGTTGTCTACCTCAATCTCTATTTCATATATCTGTAATGATTCGGTTACACCCGAGTTTGTGAAACGGTATTCTGGGACATATTGTCTTCCCTCTTTCCTCGACGAGCGAACAATACTAATGTCTACTTTTACAGGGTATTCATTGTGCTTCAATGTTGTTCGGTTCAATAAGCGGAAGGTTTTTTTACTGTCCTTCCATTTATCAATTATACCTCGCACAATACCTGCTCCCTGATGGAACTTTTTTTCAATCTGAACAGACACTCTGAAGTTGAAATCTTCAAAGTCCATTGGGTATATCGGGTTATTATCGTCATCGCGCATAAACGATTTCTGTTCAAATGTACAATATGTAGACCCAGCATTGTCTACAATCGAATCGGAGCTACAATATTTTGATATATTTCCCATTCCGCTTATTTCCGAACGTATGTTGGAAATTTTAGATACACCTGTTTTGGGATCAATATATTCGCAATTAATTCGTAGATAATCATTAGGAGTGGTAGCTGTGAAGTTTGACGACAAAAGATTCCTTACTACATTTGTATAATCTATGTAGCTTATATTGCTTCCCTTTGTTCCAAAGCGCACCTCTAGCTCAAGAGTGCCATCATTTGTGTTGCGACCCATTTTATTTTCTAAATAGAGATTTATTAACTCATCAAATTTTACTTTTGTTTGAGTTTTCTCCGACATTATATATATTACTATAATAATTTATACTTTTAAAATCAATTTTAAATATATTATAGCTGGCTTTGTATTAACTGATATAAATCTCTCTTATTTAATTTAGCCCCTATACTATTAATAATAGGCACGTTTAATTTCATACAGATATCCTGTAAATCTCCCAACGTATATCCACTAATCGCATTAATTGGTTTTGTAGCATTTGTTATCTGATAATACGAACCTACTATTTTATCATAAAACGATGGGACATCCTCATTATAAACACCACTATTGTCTCCATGAATGATTATCCCGCGCTCGCCTTTCGTATTAAAATCAAAATCATAGAAAACACGTTCTTTTACCATACACACCGAAACTCCATACGCCAGACACAGAGCTTTCAATCCTTTCACTGTTATTTTTTTCTCGTTTAATAGTTCGTTCTCAATCTCTGTTCGTTTCAGCTTATTTTCTTTTAATAGCTCTTTATTTTCAGCAAGAATCTCAATTGTTCTAATTTTCATATCTTTTTCAGTTCTAAATATGTGGTTAATATTCTGTTGATACCAATCCTCACCCATATAGATTATATAAAAACACCAGAATAGTGGGTCTTGATGTCTAGGATAAAAAATCTCTGGTTGTTTCTTCGTAACTTTTGGTTTATTTAAAAATTTTGATTTATTTAACGATTTCTTATCAATATTAAACGTCTGTTTTATATTGGAAAACCTAATTATGTTTTCTGTTGTTAGCATATATTTGTTAAGGTCGTTAAATAAATCATTGTATGTCTTTTTTCTAGACGTCATATGTATTAGATAATTACATTGTTAATATCTTTATTATCTTTAAAAAATGTATTTTGTATGCGATCTTTTTCGTTTTCAATCTCGTTTAACTGTGTCTCTTGTTCATTAACATAAGATATATATTTGTCCAATTTATCAATAATACTATTATCTAACTCTGTGAGATTTATAAACGTTCCGTTATTATTTTCATTTAATAGTATATCAGATTCCTTGAATATTCTCAAGATTTCTATCTGATGATAAACAGGCATTTTTTCAATCCGCCCCTTCAATGTCTGTAGCATCTTAGTAGACGACATAATAACTACACTATATTAATATTTAATTAGTATTTATATAGTATTTATTTATTGAATACAAGTTTTTTGGGTTTTTTCTTTAATCCCATATTATCAGAGACGTTGCTATCAATAAGCTCAGCGATGATTGAGATATACTTGTCGTTCAGCTCAAATCTCTGTCCAATTACTCTTACCTTGATATTGCGACCTACGGTTACCTTACCATATTTATTCATCGTTGCGTGGTGATCTCTTGCTACAAATATAACCACAGGACTCGGTATATCCTCTGTTTCTGCTCTAATTCCGGCCTTCGTAATATTCTTGGCTACACATGTAATATGCATACCCTCTACTGGAAGACATATCATACATTCAAACACTACATCAAATAGTATATTGTTGCTACTAACAAGACCACACGAATATGTCATAATGCGTGTTGATTTCTCCTTTACAAATCCTTCTGCAATACATTTACCCTCAATTTCACTGGCAATTATAGTCTCGAGTGTTTCTCTTATATTTTTACCAACATTGTGGATTGGGACTGAAACCTTTTTAGTTATCATAGAGTTGTGGAATATATCTACAATAACGTTTTTTTTGTATTTCTTTACTTTCTTAGCAACAACTTCTGTGGGTGGCGCATCCTCCTCTCCTTCCTCTGTGGGTGGCGCATCCTCCTCTCCTTCCTCTGTGGGTGGCGCATCCTCCTCTCCTTCCTCTGTGGGTGGTATAGTTGTTGCGTCAATGACTTGCTCTAATTGTATTTCTTCCAACTCATCTCCTATTTTAATTTCATTGTCGGTGTTTTTAGTTTCATCACCATTCGCCATATTATATTAGATAGACATATTTTTAAATAACAATCAATTTTTATTGGAATTCTTCTTCTGTTTATCAACCTTCTGTTTTATAATATATTCAAGTGGATTCAAAAACCATATTTTACCATCGGTATTATTATTACTATATATTCTGAAATACATCTCTAATAAAATACAAATCTGTATCGCATTGAAATTATTCGAATTTAACTTTTTAACACCATAACTGTTCTTTTCGATGTTTTTCTTGAAAAGGTTATAATCATCTTCACCTATTATTTTTTTAAACAATGCTACGACATGCTTCTTTGACTTCTGCTGGCAACGATACCCCTTCACTCTACTATCATTATTATCCTTTATCTTAAATTCGTTTGTTTTACTATTTACGTCATATGATATAAACCCAAAGTGGTCATTTATTTGACTTTTAACACTTTTTACAGAGGCCGTAATCTCGTTCTCAATTTTACCTTGATCGCTAGGCAACCCCTCTATCCATTCTCCGTCGACCAATTTATAAAGGGCGCGAACCCCATAGTTATTCAAATAATAGCCGGTAATTTTATCATTTTTAATAATTTGGTTTTCTAAATATGTCTGTATCTTTTTATGAAACTCGCTCAATTCAGAATCCTTATTCTTTTCAATATAGTTTATTAGAGAAAGCGTGTTCTCAAAATCCAATTTGTCAATTATATGTCCAACCAACGCATCCTCAATATTTTGGTTTTCGAATTTTTTAGATTGTTTCAATACATTTATAACTGGTCCAGCAAGAGCATACCAATCCTTCTCGCCAGAAATAACACTTTGTGTATTCATTGCAGACGTGTATTTCTTATTCATATCGTCCATTATTTCATCGTCCGTTTGCTTGAGGTCTACCTCTTGTCTATTTGTAAGATCAATCTTGATTGCTGGACGCTTGTATTCAACCGGCGTTGAACGCTCGTATACCGATATATTTTCGTTTTTAATCTCCAGTGGTTGAAATAAGTAAAGGTCGCCTATGTTTATTAAATTACCTATCCTGTTATATTTATCTGTTATATACTCGCTCTTATCCTCAATCATTTTATTTAATGCGGCAAAAATCTGAATTAATGGATAGTCGCGAATTTGATTGATTTCTGTTATCATTTCGCTCTTCTTATAGAAGAAACGGTTCTTCATCAATACTCTTATACGTTTTATTATCCGGTCCGTATTAACATTAATGAATTCCTTGCGATACGAACTCATATTTGTATTATTTTCAAGTAATTTATACCCTTCGTCCTTTGTTTTACAAGAGTACATACACTTATCCATATAATCACATATCGCAGTCATTGGTTTATCGCCTACTGTGTATTCGTTTCCCTTTTTAGTTGAGAAATTTTGTATTACTTTTTTTTCCACACCATTTTCCTTCATACTCTCAATTGAAAAGTTCATCTGTTCCGAGTTTAATAGACAATCAACCGCAATTGTTTTTATCACGCGCGAGACACGCCCCATAGTAACCGCCTTAGCTTCTGCCACACGATACACATACAGGTCGGCCGCCTCTTCGTCACTATCCTTAATTAATGTCCCGTGTAAATATATCTCTACATTTCTATCTATAAAATCAAGATTCTTGTGACTACACGTTCTCACCGCTCTTCCTATAATCTGCTCTATACGATTCATATTATACCATGGTTCTACCACGTGAACCTGTCGAATAAATTTGAAATCGAGTCCTTCCGCACCGGCAAGCGAGATAAGGACTACCTTAACCTTTTCTCCATTTACGTTATCTAAACTAGTAACCGATTTGAGGTCCACTACATTATCCGGTGAGATTGACTTATCGCCTGTAATCATTACGTATTTAGCTGAATTAAATACACCCTCTACCACTGATTTGGGTTTTAATGATACTGCGTCAATCGGCTCGGTTGGGGGTGTCTCGAATAGCGATTTCCCTCCACTGGCCCGCGTGAGACCCAACTCTTCGAGTGCGAGAGCAATTGGAATAATTCCACCATCTATATATTGTGAATATATCAACACCACACCTTTTGATTTCATTACAATATTACAAATGCTCTTTATTTTACCACTATATTTACCTATTTCGTCAGGTGAAAATATACTACCATAGTCTCTCATAGTGTCATCACTATATTTAAAACTGTGGCGGATTTTATTTGTCTGTTTGTGCGTCATTACACGATTTAGTCCTTCCTTACCGACGATTCCTGATATGTTATTGGCACTACTATCGTCGTCCAGCTTTTTATTGGGGTAGACCATAATAAGAGACTCTAGTGGTTTCAATAACATCTGATATCCGAATCTCTCCATGTTATCAAATGTTGGAAGACGCATTTCGGCTTCCTTGGATATCACTGTTTCTTCACTTCTCATAGCGTCATCCGGTCTCGGTATTTGTGATTCTTCTAATTCATCACCTATGTTAATTTTATTTACGGCATCCTCCGCTTCGTCCGCATCCTCTTCGTCCGCATCCTCCGCTTCGTCCGCATCCTCCTCTTCGTCGGCATCCTCCGCTTCGACGGTATCCTCCGCTTCGTCCGCATCCTCCTCTTCGTCGGCATCCTCCGCTTCGACGGTATCCTCCGCTTCGACGGTATCCTCCGCTTCGTCCGCATCCTCCTCTTCGTCGGCATCCTCCGCTTCGACGGTATCCTCCGCTTCGTCCGCATCCTCCTCTTCGTCGGCATCCTCCGCTTCGACGGTATCCTCCGCTTCGTCCGCATCCTCCTCTTCGATTGCTCCTCCTGTTTGTGGCATATCATTATCATCGCCTTTCGTTTCTTCAACTCCCTCAGGTTCCTCGTCATCATTGGGTATATTCACAACAGGTGTGTCTCTTCTGTTCGCTTTTGTACGAATCTGTTCAATAATGTGATTGTATCCCTTTTTTTGATACTCCCCTATATCCGATAAGAATAAATCTAATATCTCCAACGGTTGAGATATTTTTGAACCGTTCAATTGTCTCTCGGGTTTAATGCGTTGCTTAAACGTATCTTCAGGTGAGAAGTCGGTAGGCCATATTCTATATGGAAACGTATACGGATTATCACCTCTAACATACGATACATAACCAGTTGCCTTACGCTCTAATAATTCCTTTCCAGTCTCGATGCCGTTCTCGTCTATTACGAATGTTCCATCTGTATTAAAAACATCTTTAATAGCCATCTCGGGACGATTATCGTTGATATTCATTATATTTATAAGCCACACAATCTCCTTATAGCTATTATACATTGGTGTAGCAGATAACATAAGCAATTTAAGATTGTCAACCGCTCTAATTAATTTGGTTAGTTCGGTAGCAACAAGCTTGTTATCGTTATCATCGGTCATGCGAATATTATGAATCTCATCTATGATAATTAGTCTATTGTTGAATAATTTCTTTAATTTTTTCTTTACAAGTGACGATAATTTCTTATTATCTTTAATATCAGCAGTGATTGAAGATTTTTTTTTAATATAATTGGCAAACTCAATATATCCAAGGAATAAATATGACTTTGTAATTATTTTCTTAATTTGTCTAATTACACTTGCTTTATCAAGTCCCTTCATATTCATCGGGTTAATTTCCTTTATTAACTTATTGCCTACACACGCTGTGATGTTCCACATACCATCTATTAGTGATAATTTTCGCTCATCAAATAATTGTAGTTTGAAGTTATCTTGAACATTCGGGGCCGCCACAACAATAATTCGGTTTGTAATACCCATTTGCTTATGATAGTCGCGCATCTCTTCGGCAACACCGATTGCCGAGCAAGTTTTACCAGAACCCAGTCCGTGATAAAGCAACAGACTGTTGTATGGTGTCTGGAAAGACAAGAAATTACGGACGAATAACTGGTGGGGTGCGAGTTCGAAATCAGCATCGCATAATTTTCTTGCGTGTTCCTCAATGTCGAATATCTTTCCATCGTATCGCGTGTCATAAAATTCCTTCTTCTCGGCAATCTTAACATTGAAATTAGGATCATTCAGTGACGGATACAAATAACTAAATTCGACCGATTTGTTATCTAATGATTTGTATTCTTTTTTCTCTCTTTTATTTTCATCCTCTTCGTCCTCTTCGTCCTCTTCGTCGGAGGGAGCAGCCTCCTGTGGTGCAGTCTCCTGCGGTGCAGCATCCTGTGGAGCAGTCTCCTGCGGTGCAGCATCCTGTGGAGCAGCCTCCTGTGGAGCAGCCTCCTGTGGAGCAGTCTCCTGTGGAGCAGCCTCCTGTGGAGCAGCCTCCTGTGGAGCAGCCTCCTGTGGAGCAGCCTCCTGTGGAATGTTTAAATCACCGACGTTATTTCGTTTCCTCCGTTTATCCACACAAACACCGTTAACACAGTTTTTATTAAGACAATAGTCAGCTCCTTGACAAGGAGCACCGACCTTTTTTCGTTCTTTAACAGGAACCTTATTTTTGCGTGTTTTCTTATTTTTAGGTTTGTTTTTATTGACTACAGACACAGGAGGCATCGTGACGGGCACAGGAGGCATCGCCTCGGGCACAGGAGACATCGTGTCGGGCACAGGAGG
>Ga0209090_10001897_pt1 | contig 13339 bp, 8 predicted proteins | sample ArcticOcean_MG_C_9_FD_187432 | JGI IMG/M metagenome (GOLD analysis project Ga0209090, IMG submission 187432) | Marine microbial communities from western Arctic Ocean - ArcticOcean_MG_CB2_152 (SPAdes) (version 2) | ecosystem: Environmental > Aquatic > Marine > Oceanic | place: Arctic Ocean... | reverse complement strand
GCAGGAGTGGACGCTTCGTCCTCGTCGTCGTCGAGGATTCATTCGCAGACGACGAATGATATGCATCGTTTTTCGATGATGAAAAGCAGCAAACGGCGCGAGTACTCGAAATCTCTCGGCACCGAGGGCGGCTTGAAACCGGACCAAGTTTTAGTCCCGGAAAGCTACGTGATTTTAGACCGGAATTCGAGAAACCAAAACGAAGGCGACGAGGAGGAGCATCAGCAGCCTGTTGGCGAAACGAAAGTGAAAAGTAGCACGAAGAACGTCTTCGCGGTCGTCTCGATCGGGTCGCATCAGCACAAAGTATCTCCGGATGATTTGTTCTTCGTAGAAAAGCTCCACGGCGCGAACGTGAACGACGTGGTGGAACTGCCGAGAGTGTTGATGGTCGGGAGCAAAACGAAGACGATTGTTGGGAGACCGGTGGTGGAGAACGCGCGGGTGACGTGCTTAGTGGAAGAGGTTTTGCGAGACGAGAAGACGATTATATTTAAAAAGAGAAGGAGAAAGTATTCGAGACGATGGAACGGCGCGAGGCAAACGATGACTGGTTTAAGAGTGTTAGACGTAGAAGGCATCGACGAATAGTAAGTAAGTATTTAGTATTTCAATTCAGTATTTCAACATCATCAAACAGATCTCTCTTTCTCTCTCTCTCTCGCTTCTTCTCCTTCTTCTTCTTAGTTGTGCACACGTTTCGCTCGACTTCAAAAGTTCGTATTTTAAATGGCAAACTTTCTCTTCAAATCCATCGCAAAGTGAGACCCGGAAAACTTATCGGCGTTTTGTGACTGTTCAAACCACTCCGTCTTTTCAAAGTTTGTTCGCAACGGCGTGAACGTATCCTTGACCCGTTTTGCCAGCGGGTCCAAAGTGCGCTTCATCACGTCGTTGACGTCTTGTAAACTATTAATCCCGAGGAACTTGCACGAGGTCAACACGACGGCGCCGGTGCCCCAAAGAGCCATCGTCCCGCCCCACGCCAACGCTCTTCCCGGCGTCGGATCCGGCAATAACTTCACTTTCTTCTTTCCAATCATAACGAACGTTTCATCTCGCATGTGCTTCGCCGCTCGACTCTCGACGCCGTTAAATCTTTCCGGCGCCGACTCCATCAACTCCATCGCCTTGTGCACCGAGAAAATCGAAATGCCTTCCACCGCCTGCGTCGAACCGCTCCATTTGGACTTCCCCAAAGACACTCGCGAACCGAGCGTCGCGTGTCCAATAAACACCGGATTCCCCGTGCACGCTCCCGTAATCGAATGGTTCTTGATAAAATCTCGATCCAGCTTCCTCGAATGTACCTCTTCCTTCATCGTAAATTTTTTGTCGAACAACCTCACCGAATGTGCCAACACTTGCGGTAAGGCACCACTACCACTAGAAGAAGAAGAAGACAAAGAAGAAGACACGCGTCGCATCGCTTCCTCGTACCTCCCTTCGCTTTTCAGTTTCAAAACGTATTCCGCGATTTCTCGCTCTTGCTCTTTGATGAAATACTCGTTCTCGCGTGCGCGTTTCATCACGTTCAACGCGTCCGACATTTTTCCAATAAAGAATTGAAGATACGGTTGGTTGCTGACGTGGAATCTTTGTTTACTACTCTCGATGGTAAGATCAAAGAAGACGATCAAATAATAATAATGCAAACACCGTAGTATTATTAGTATTATTCGCGCGTGTTATGTGTGATCTGATGATAAAGGGGGTGGGTGTATCGTGTGCGAAAGTGAAGACTGATTTTCTTACTAAATTGTCGTTATCCAAAACGAGGGACATTTTGTGTATTACACACAGCGAGCGAGAGAGAGAGGGCATTTTTACTATTAGTATCTAGGTCTAGAGGACGCGTCGTTCACGTACCGAGCGAAGTCGTCGACGTCTTCTTCTTCTTCTTCTTCTTGCGGGTTGTCCAATTTTTCTCTGCTTTGGCGAAGAAGAAGAAGACGTCGACCCAACGCGAAGCTGCGCGGTGGGCGCAAACCCGCGGATGCAGACGAAGACGCAGACGAAGATCGAGGGAGGGCTTTTTCCTTCTCCTTGTTCTTCTTCATTTTCCAAAGTACCACGTTATTTTCTGCGTCTCGGCCGACGAAATCAAATCGAGCTATTTTTCTCCGACCGCGTTCCATGGCGTCCCAACACGACTTGATTCGAGGCGATCGATGGAAAATTTGAGAATCTTCGAAAATGGAGACGGCGTTGCGAGCCGCGAAGGCGACAAAGTTGGACGGTTGGACAAGAAGATGTTCCGAGTCGCAAAAGTCAATCGACGACATCGCCTCGCTCTCTCCTTTTGTGTCTTCTTTTTTAATCAGCGCGAATTCAAACCACGCGGCTGCATCATCAGCAGCAGCATCAGCAGCACAGACATCATCGGCGATGGCGGTATCCTCTTCGCACAACGCGTGGCCGACGTAACATCCGCGTTGGAACCCGTCGCGATGCCATCCAGTATTCGTCCCATTCATCGGACAGAAAATCTCGCACGTGCCATCGATTCTGAATAATTTTTCGTTATCTTCGCTGAACTGCTTGAAAATGCACTCCGTGACGTACTTCTTCGCGCTTTCGGAAAGCGCGAAAGAGGACGATTTTGAAGCGCTTTCTCCTTCCCTTTCGGGAGTAAATACACAAGCAATTTTTCTTGACGACGACGAGTGTACTTTCGATACGGTAAATTTGGTCGTCCCAGTGTTGTTGTTCAAATTGGCACCACTCGTTGTCGCTCGCAACGGTTCGTTCGCCACGATCGAGACGAGCGCGATCGAGGAGGGTTCGTCATCGTCGTCGTCGTCATCCGTTCGGTTGCGAAAGTAGTTTATCTGCGCGACAGTTGGAGAATTTCCAATTCCGATGACTTTTACGTGCTTTTCGATGTCGGAACCGTACAAACTCGACTCGTCGCAGGTGAAAAGAGAAGGAGACGGCATTCGATTCGGTGGTGCTTTCGCGCTTTTTTTCTCGCGTCAGTCACCGTTTGGTGCGCATTGCAAAAGAGTAGTACGTGAGATGAAAAGTGGTGAATTCGTTCAAGTTTTGTTCAAGTCTTCTTAGTGTTACAACTTCACGCGGACGGTCACCGAAAGCTCGATCGAGCTCTACAGTTTTGGTCTTCGTCGTACGCGCGCGCGCGCGGCTAGTATTGCTACAGCTCCTCTTTTTTGACGTCTTGTCCTTCATCGTTTTCTTTTTGTTCTTCTTCTCTCGCTCGGTTCTCTCCGGTCTTTTCTCTCAAAACATCTCGCACCGCGTCTTCCTCGATGAGCTCTTCTTCGACGAGCGCGTCGACGACGTCGAGCGGCGATTTGATTTTCGCATTATCCGGCATCCCGAGCTCGTAAAATTGTTCTTCGGAAAGCCACACGACGTTTGGATCCTCTTCTTCTCCTTTGTTCGATGCCGTCGATTTATCCGCTGAGCGCTTCTCGAAAAAGTCGACGATATCTTGCCTCGATTCAAAGACGTGCACTGATTCCACTTCGATGTTTACATCTTCGCTCTTCTCGTTCGTAAGAATTTGGTGAATGTGCTCTCTTGCGACTCTTAGTAGCTCCTCCTTTTCTTCCTCAGTTAACTCGTCGCCAGTTTGAGCGTTGTTCGCCAGGGAAAGTTTTCGATTCAACTCTTTCCTCTTGATGTACGCTTCCGAGGATTCCTCCTCCTCTTCCTCCATCACAAACGTCACCTCCTCGTGCTCATCTTCACTAATCTCAAAATACTGTTTCTTTAGCGTCGGGTATCGGTCGTCTACGATAAAAAAACAAATCGGGTCGCCGATGTAGTTCTTTGCCAACCATTTGTGTTTCGTAAACGTGCTCAACGTCGTGCTCGCCCCGGGCGCTAAATCCGCGTATTTGACTTCCTTGCCGTCAAAATCTAACCACGCTAATTCAACGTGCGATTCCATCGAGTTATAAAACTCCGCGCGGACGCTTTGCCTTCCTTGACCTGACTTAAAATAGTTGTTATCTCTATTTGATTTTTTAATCTCCTCCATAGACGCTATTTTTCTCCCTCGATTCCTTCGATGATCTCTCGCGTCTTCATCTCGAAACTGTTTATCACTCTCGTCGCCAGAACCAGCGGTCAAGAACGTCATGTGGTCGTACGTTGCCCTCTCTTGTTCGTTCGCTTGATCGTCCAGCAATGATTTCTTCATCATTTGTACCATTTCATTCACGGACATGCGAATCGCGTCTATTTTTTTCCTACTCTTTTTCTGCGAGTCGACGAGTCCTTTGATTTTCGCAAGCATCCCGGTGTTCTCGAAATACTTCCCGACGTCTGAGCTCATATCTACGTTGAACACGACCACTCTGCGACCACCTAAAATATCATTCTCTAAGAAAGATATTTCTTCCTCCGTCTTCACGGCGTCTTCAACGGCGTCTCGTCCTTCCGTCGCCCTCTTCTTCTTCGCGGCGGCGGCGGTCACAAACTCGAGCAACGTGAACCGCTTTTTCGCCTTCTCGTTCCCTTCCTCTTCGTCGTCGTTTTCTTTTCCGTCGTCGTCGTTAAACTCGATCGGTTTCATCGCATTTTCTGCTCCAAAAATGCTCACAGAATCGAATCCTTCCCTCCCTAACTTTTGTCCGAAAAACTGGTTTTTTTCCATCTCTTTCCTTCCAATCTCTTCCAAAATTCGTTTCTTGCTAAACCCGACGTGTTTGCCGTTCAAAATCGTCGCCGGGTGAAGCAAATGCGTTCGTTCTCCAGTTCTCGGATTTTCGTACGGCGGTAAAGGCGGTAGCCCGTCGCCCGTGTGCGTGGCGGACGATGGTTTCATCTTCTCCAACGCGTTGTTCAGTTGTTTCGCATTCTCTTCTTTTCCTCCTTCCCCGGGGGGCAAAACTCCCGAAGAAGAAGAAGAAGAAGAAGAAGAAGATGGCGCGCCGTCTGCGGCAAAAATCGACGCGACAAAGGCGAGAAAAACCACCCAACGACAAACGTTTAGGACGCTCGAGACGTCGAGGAGGAAACCTCGCCCGCGTCGCCGCATTTGGTTTCTGTGAATTACGACTCGAGGCAGAGAGGATTTTTGGGGTGTTTCAGATACAATTTGTGACGTCTCAGACGAAATTATTACAACGTTTTGTTTTCGGGGTTAGGCCGTTTGAGGCTTCTTATACTTTAAAGTCTTAATCAACCCTCTCATTTTTCCTAAATCCGTCGACGGTCGTTGGCCCTCCTCGACCGGGCAGAAGTTCTCCTCGGAAATCAAACTCGCCACCGCTTCCCACCCGGTTTCCGTCGCCATGACTTCCGTCATGGAGTCTTGCTCCGATCTATTTTTCGCCACGTTGGCGTCGATCATTTTCTTCCTCTGATTGCGCATCAACTCGAGTTCGGCTACCGCTTCTTCTTTGATCGTGTCTTTCTCTTCGCGTTCGAGTTTGCTTTTCTGTTCGAGCTCTTCGCGTATTTTCGCTAAATATTCTTTTCGGAGGTCTCTCGCCGGCGGCGGTGGCGTTGGCACTGGCGTTGGAATCGCGGAAGACAATCCCCCGAGCTCGGCTACGTTCTCCAACGGCGGTTGTTGTTGCGTGGACGAATTGTCGAGACTGTTGGTACTCATGCCCATCGCGTCCACGCTTTCGCTACTCGGACCTTGTTGCATCGAACCAAAGTCGCCCTCGTCCAACGGAGGAGCGGCGGGAGCGGAAACGAACTCATTCACGTTAGTAGTATTACCGGCGTCATTAAAATCCGAGCCCTGTCCAACGGAATGGACCGAATGCGTTGAGTGAATGCTCGCGTGCGACATCTCTCGTTCCATTTGCTCTTGGTTTTGTTGTTGCGGTTGGAAACTTTCGCTCGATTCGTTCTTTGGAGGAGGCGTGCCGGTGGTATTTTCTCGCGTAAAGTCTTCGTTGCTCGGCATCGATTGCATTCCCGCGTTCGCGTTCGGCATCCCCGCGGAAACGAACCCGTCCGTTTCGCCTATATGCGCATCATCGAAAGAGAGAAAGAGATGAATACTCGTGGTAAGCAAACGAGAGGAAAATTCAGATGATGATGTGGAGAATAAAAAATTGAATTGGAAACGAATATCTACAATATATACGAACAACGGTGGGCAAAAGAAGCATAAAAGTACCTGCGGCGAAGAAATCGTTCGGCTGGTTCAATTGATCGGGCTGTGGCGGAGGCGGCGGAGACGCGGGAGACGCGTCTGGTTTGAAAAACTCGTCCATTAGTAAAACAAACCTGTTGTTGTGTCGTTGTTTCTTGTGTAGGTTTGGGCTTGAGTAAAAAGACAGATGAAAAAGATGAAAATGATGGTTTTGAGTTACATTTATCCCGCGCTATTGGTGGTGGTTGCGGTATTCATCATCGCCTCCATGTTCGTCCCGTGTAGCTGTTTTCGACTGTCCGGCCACGATTTTTGCTTATCACCGTCGAACGAGACTTTGGTAATGCTCCCTAACCCTCTCGTTCTTCCCTCTCGAAATATAAGGCGGAAGCCTTCCTCGACAAACTCCGGGCGATAGAGCCATTGGAAGACGACTTTAGCGCGGTCGCCGGCGCGTAAGACATCTTTGCCTTCGATTTTACACATCCGGGCGCACTGTCGAACGGACATGCAGTGTAAGACGGGCGCGTAACCGACGGTTAACGTCGTCGGGGAGACGAATATTAAAATATCGGCTTCGAAACTCCACGTCGCGCGAGGATGCAAGGATTTGCAAATCATCGCCATGCCTTTGCGCACGTCCGCTTTGTGCACGGGTTCTTTGCTGTTTTTAGCTTTTATCGCAAAACTTGCGGATTGGCCACACACGGCTTTAATGACGGACGTTCGATGGGTCATTGTCGATTTGACGACAACCTCTTTGAAGTGGCCGAGAGAATCTGGTCCGAGAAGAAGTTGCTGATTCGTCGAAATTGACCCTTTAGTTACGACTCCGGAGACTACTGTACCTACACCGTTTACCGTAAACGCATCATCTAGATGCACCAGTGCACCGCACTCGTCCTTCCCGTGTTTATTCGTCGTTTCCTCTAATGCTTCTTCTTCTTCTCCGTTTTGTGTCTTTTTCTTTTGCACGTCGAACTGTCGCCGAGACGGTAGATGGTTTAATAATAATCTCAACAAATCCAAATTTGTGTTTTCTACGCACGATATTTGAAAGATGGGCGTGACGTCCGAATCGCCAGCCATGGCCTTTATGCACGTCGAGACATCATTTCTCTCTCGGACTATAATTGGTTTCTTGTGTACCCCGGGTCGCTTTAGCAATCGCAAAACACTCTCCATGGTCGACTGTAATAAATGGTCGGCGCACATGTCGATTTTCGTCACGCACACGAGGAACGGAATCTTCAAACCTAGAACAATACCTAGATGTTCTTTCAACATGCCTACGACACCGCCTCTGTTCGAGTCGACGACTAACATGGCGTAATCGGGACACACCGAGGTTAAGCCGCACAACGTCGTCTTCAAATAACGCTCGTGACCGCACAAATCGGAGAAGCTAATGACTTTGCTCGATTTCTCGACAATCTCCGACCATCTCAACGAGTGCGTTTCCCTCGTTTTCTCGTCTTGGTAGTTCGCAACTTTCCCGTCCGGCGTGAATCCCATGATTTGCGTCGAAATCGAGCTCGTTCTCCCGGTTTCCATCTCGTGTTTGTGTCGGAACACGTTCGCTCTCGCGCTACCTCTCCCGTTATCCAACACGCCCTTCGTCAACACGCCTAGGAGAGTTGATTTCCCGGAATCGACGTTTCCAACCGTCGTTATCCGTAACTCTAAATGATTCGCCTCTTTCGGAAAGATTTTCCTCACCAACGCGCACTTTGCGAAGCGCTCCTTCTCGCTCGTCTTCCTCTCGAACGCCTCGGAAACTTTCGCCGATAACTGTTTCGCCATTTTCTCTAACGTCTCCACGGAGAATTTCATCTCCTCCTCGCTGATTCCTCGAACAAACCCATCGTCGTCCACTCCAATTTCGTACAAACACTCCCCGCCTCCTTCGTTCAATCGCCACAACAGTTGCGTCGTCAGCTTTTCGAAATTTCTCGCCGACGGTTTCACCAGATGCCGTTTATATTCCACCGAACCTTCGTCGGATTCAGGTTTGAGTAGGAAATCATCATCGCTCAAGTACGAGTCAAACGGCGACGTCGGCGACGCTTTGTTCTCGTTCTCGTTATTGCTGCTGCTGCTCCTGCTCCTGGCTTCCTCTTTTCCTTCTCCTTTCTCGTCCTCCTCGTCGAGAAGCTTCAGCGTTCGCTCCAGCTTCTCTTCGAGCATCTTCACGTAGTCTTCGTATTTATTCTTTCTTGTCGTAACGACTGCTTTTTCTAACAACCTTTTCGTTTAAAATTAAATTACGAAAAACAAAGAAAAAAAGGTAGAAAATCTATTTTACAACCCTAAACAGAAACTTTCCTGCTTCCTTGAAAAAATTGGAAATATCAGTACTACTTTCGCACGCGTTTCATCTACACCCCTCTCATACATACACAGTAACACGCATCTTTTTTAGTGCGAAATGATGCAAAGCGCATCGACATCATCATCATCGACCAAGAGTTCGATCTTCTGCGTCGGCTCGTTTGAAGGAGGAGGGAAGAAATTGAAGAGGAATGTTGTTTCTGCTCAAACAAAAAAAACGAGGAAATCTGCGGTGCACATCGAAGCCATCCAAACGCCGAAGAAACCGTCCTCCTCTTCCTCTTCCTCCTCCGTTGAATCTTCGTCCGTCCCAACGCATAAAAGAGGAGAAGAAGACAGTGTAAAAGAAGCGTATCCGTTCGAAAAGGAGTATAAAGATTGTGCGTTTTGATCATCGTTAGCAGTAGTAGTATCATCAGTGCTCTTGTTGCTGCCGCAAAAGCGTATCGTTTTCCCATATCTTTCTTGATGAGCGAAAAAAAATTCGTCCTTTTCAAAAAAAAAACTGACTCTTTCTGACTCTTTTTTCATGAAAACAGACCAAACCGGGTATGCCTCTGTCCCAGGCCTGGCGTACGAAAACCAAGGGTGGGTGACAGAAGTCGAAGGCGAAATCCCGAAAGAGATGGAAGGGACGTTGTTACGCAACGGTCCCGCCATGTACGAGAGAGAAGGCTTTATCAAATCGTACTTGGACGGGGACGGCATGGTGACGTCCGTGGCGGTGAAGGACGGGAAAGCGTATTTTCGGAATAAATTTGTCGTGACGGAGGATTTTGACGAGGAAGAGAGAACGGGGAAGTATATTAAGAGTTCTATTTTCACGGCGGAGGATCCGAGACCGTTTGCGTTTGGACAGAGATTGTTCAAAGACTTGTTGGGAGGCGATATTTCCAAAAAACAGAACGGGGCGTATAACGTCATCAATTGGGGTGGATCTTTGTGTGCGGTGGATTATAAGAAACCGTACGCGTTGAATCCGGACACTTTGGAAACGATTGGTCACGGGAACTGTCCGTTGAGTTCGACGACGCATACGAGTCACTACAGAACGGTGACGGAGCCAGACGGTTCGAGACGACTCGTGGCGTTTATTAACGAAGTGAACTGGAGAGTGAACCATAAGAATGAAGACGGATCGGAGCATCTTGGGACTACAAATGCGGTGTTTTATGAGTTTGATGAAGACGGGAAGGAAGTGGCCAGACGCTCGTACCCGTATCCGTCCTCGTACGTTCACGATTTGATCGTCACGGAAAACTATTACGTTTTGTTCGATTGCCCGATTAAAATTGATTTCAAGAAGACCTTTACTGACTACTTGACGCAAAACGCGTGCTTATCCGAACTCATTTGCGAAGACACCGAGCGACAGCCGTTATTTCGAATCTTCCCGAGGCGTGGGACGGATATGACGGTCCGAACGGCTCCGGCGGATTATTGGTGCTACGCGTACCACCACGTGAACGGTTTCGAAAACGACGACGGAGATATCGTGTTTGATACGTGCACATGGGATAAGTTTACGTTGTATTTCACCGATATCACTAACCCAAACGGGAAAGATAACTTTCCAAGAATGAAGTTGAGTCGATTTATCATCGACATGAAGAAGTATGAAGCGAAACATTATTTATTATCCGATGTTCCTTGCGAGTTGCCCATCACGTCTTGGGATTACACCGGGGAAAAGTACGAGCACATGTACTTGTCCACCTCGGTTGGTCGCAAAGATGGTGTCAACGGCCCGATGCAAGCGTTGACGAAGTGCTCGCTAAAAACGGACGAGACGAAGCTGTACACGGAGGAACAGTGGATCCCCGGGGAGCACAAGTTTGCCATGGAACCGTTTTTCGTCCCGAGACCGGGGAAAGATTTGGGTGAAGACGATGGATGGGTCGTTGCGTTAGTGCACGATGCGAGGTACGAAGACTCTGACTTTGGCGGCAGAGGGACGGAGATGGTTATTATCGACGCGAAGAAGTTCTCGGAAGGACCAGTCGCGCGTTTGCGATTACCGAAATACGTTCCTTATGGCGTCCATGGCTCGTGGTCGCCAGAATACATCGCTGGTCCGCCGAAAGCGGACGAGTTGGCGCGTTTGGAGGAGTTGAGAAAGAATAGCGATGGAAAGGTCCCGATTTCGTTGGGGCATAAAGACATCATCCAAACGACGAGTAAGAAAGAGGTGGAGGAATTAGATTTGCGAAAGGTTGGCGCAGGCATTGGCGGCGCTTTGTTGGGTATCACCGCTTTGAGCGAAATGGTTGGACAAATGGGTTTCTTCCAGTAAAGGAAGAAAAATGCCCGCTTGTATACGCATAGCGCGTGCGTTAGCATCTACCACCATCGCCGCCGCTCTTTTATATTGTAAAAGCTTAAGTCTTAGTAGCCAACCGTGTAATCTAATACTAAAAATATAGAATCATAAGAAAATAATAAATGTTTTACTATTTCGTACTCAAAATCGAAAGCGTAAAAAGGAGTATGCTATAAACACGTCGCAGGACAATTATTGTCACTCAAATATTAAAAACTATATTACTATTTGTACTCGCTAAATGACATCTACTACCTACATGTATACAATTACGGATTAATAAATAGCTTCTTCTTGTCGCATAGTCGCTTCGAGAGAGAAGACATCATCGATGTCCTCATCCGAAGGCGGTGCAGGTGTCGGCGTTTTTCTTCCGAATTCGCTCGCCGATAACACTTCGCCCGCCACTAAATTATCACTACCACGACTATCCGGCGACGCTTTTCGCTGGCAAAACGATTCTATTCTATCCCACGCTTCAGAGAGCGTTTCCGTTGGGCACGTTAAAACAACTCTCGCGTACCCAAACGCTCCAAAACATTGCCCGGGAAGCACTAAAACGCTCTCTTCACTAAACAAGGCGCTCGTAAAAGCGACGTCGTCCGTCATCCCTGCCGCTCTGAACCGCTCGCAATCGATTTTTACCAACGCATACATCGCCCCGTCCGGCAACGACTCCATACTCAAACCAAGACACCTTTCGCATTTTTCAATACACACGTCCCTGGCCTCTCTTAACGTTTGCAACGTTTCGTTTAACCACGCCGAGTCGTCGTTTTGCAAAATAAACGGCAACGCCGCTTGTAACGGCGTCGGCGGGCCTAGCGTCACCTGTGAAAGCTTTTCCAACGCGTCGTGTATCCCCCCATTCTTCATGACATCGTTTCTATCGTGCACTAACAACCATCCTAGCCTCCAACCGGGTACCAACCATCTCTTTGACAAAGATCCGACGGCTAAAATAGGCACCGTCTCCGACACGCTCGCCAAAGGCAAATAGTTACACCTATCGCCAAAGGAAATATCCTCGTACACTTCGTCCGCTATGATCGGTAACTTCAACTCCTCGCACGTTTCGCAAATTTCCACCAAGTGCCTCTCCGCAAACAACGCCCCGCACGGATTACTCGGATTATTCACCAAAATAGCCGATATCTTCCTCTTCGTTCCGTCTCTCTTCCTTTCCTCCGCCAACCGTCTCACGTGCTCTAAATCAATCTCCCAATCCTTCTTCCCGTCTAAATCGTAAAAAACACACTCCACCCCGTGCACCTCGCACAAAGTTTGGTACAACGCAAACCCAGGTTTCGGTAACAACATCGCCATCTCCCTGTCCCCGCGTTTCGCCAAAACCTGAATCGCGTGCGAAAGCGCTTGCGAACATCCGTGCGTTAAAAACGCGTCGTGCGCGCTCAGTTTCGCTCGAGAGTTCGGGTAGACCACGACGGCGGAGCCGTCCGTGCTTTTGCGAGGTTGGTTTTTATTCCGACGATGAGTCTCCGGTCCTTTTGCGAGAGAGATGGTGTTCGTTTTCGTTTTCAAAAAGTCAACTTCTTCTTTTGAGGTGTTTTTTTTGTCGTCGTTTTCGAGGAATTTTTTCTCCTCCTCCGCCTCCGATCTCCTCCTCGTCACGTCGAAACTCTTCCGTGCCATCCTTGGCCCGTATCTCAGCGCTAAACTCGCCCTGCTTTCGTGTAAACCAGAACTCGGGGCGTAGCCGTTATTTTTCTTCTCTTTGAACATGTCTCTCACGTGTTCTACGACGCCCGGTGGTGGTTGTAAGTGCCCGAAAACGGAAGGATCGCCCAACGCGCAACTGATGACGGTTTTTCCCGGGTTGGGCACGGCGTTGAAATTGTCCATGATTTCTCGGATCGGGTTCCGAGTTTGCGAAGCCGACGTCGAGGCAGTTATCGACCAAGTATTTTCGTCTTCGCAAAGACGACGATTTGCGTCGCTCGAGGAGGATGTGCGAGGCATTTCGCGCGTGCCGGGGAGAAATTTATTGTGTTGAGTGAAGACTGGATGTGAGCGTGAAAAAGGACTCGATCGAGCCGCCGCGCCGGCTGCTGCTGCTGTTGCTGCTGCTGTTTTAGTGCTGTTCAACTGTTGCTAATGCAAGACCTATCTATCTACAATCTACTCCTTCCTATTCTGGTATTTTCGCGTTCTTCTTCTTCTTCTTCTTCTTCTTCTTCTTCTTCATCGTCGGCGTCGGCGTAAATACCCAACACGTTCTGGTAGACTGCGTTCGCGAAGACTTCCGGAGCCGATAATGGACCAAAATGTCCGAGCAAACCAAACTCTAACAAACGCGCACCTCTGATCCTCTCCGCGACAGTTTTACCCACGCCGTACGCGTACGCTTTTTTGGTCGCACCACCGATGGCAATTGTGATTGGACATTTCGTGGTATCGATTCTCTCTTCGATAAACTGCAACGCGTTCACGTCTTCCTCGCCGCTTTCGTAAATCCTCGCTTCGATTTCCGGCTCGCACGTCAAAGCGACTGCGCCAGACGAATCATCCACCTTTCGAAACCCGCCGTCAAATACGTACCCTCGCAAACTCCTCTTGTCCATGACCTTCCCTAAAAATCCTTTTCG
>Ga0209090_10001896_pt1 | contig 13355 bp, 17 predicted proteins | sample ArcticOcean_MG_C_9_FD_187432 | JGI IMG/M metagenome (GOLD analysis project Ga0209090, IMG submission 187432) | Marine microbial communities from western Arctic Ocean - ArcticOcean_MG_CB2_152 (SPAdes) (version 2) | ecosystem: Environmental > Aquatic > Marine > Oceanic | place: Arctic Ocean... | reverse complement strand
ACGGCGCCAAGAAGGGTGCTTCGAAGAAGTAAAGTCAAGGAGATGCCTTATTAGTTTATATACATAGTAGTTTCTCTTCTCTGTATCTTCTCCCGAGAGGGATAGAAAGAGAGAGAGAGAGAGAGAGAGATGAATTTATTTTATGTACAACAAATGAATGTAAAAGCGCTTAACTGGTTTCTCACTCAAAACGTAATATTCGTCTTTCGCGCCCGCTCGCGAGGAGCGTCGTTTTCGGTATATCGTGTTCCGTATCAACCGCGCGGCGGCGCTTCCTGTAATAATATATATATGCCGATGAATGTCTTGAGTAGACTTTTAGATACTCATCTATCTCGTTTTCCTCGAGCTTTTTCTTCTTCCGTCGCTTTTAAACGCCAAGTACGTTAAACTGACCAATTGCAAAGCGATTATAATCACGAACCCAGTCATATCGCCCCCGGCTTTTTTCATCCCAGCATTACCCACGGCCAGGAAATACAGCGTCGGCACGACCGTGCACAAGAGCATTTTCATCAGTCTCTGATTGTTTTCGCGCACCGCGATGACTTTCAAAATCGACACGAACACGTGGTTGATGCCCCACAATCCCCAGACCATTTTTTGTGCGTCCTTCCCTTGCGGGTTCATCAATTGTAACATCTTTCCATCCTCTAAAAGAGGTAAACCGTAGAGAGGGAAAAGAATATCTCTCCCAGCGGGTACGACGATAAACGCGGAGGAGAAGATGGCGATGTTTTTCATCAGTTTCTCCATTTTGTTCGTGATTTTTATATAGTATGTATACGCAAAGGAATTGAATTGCGTGTGTTCAAAATGAGGTTTTAGGGGCGAATGTGACTTCACTTTCTCTCCATATCTTTCTCTCTCGGTCGATCAAATAAATGCCTTTAATGGCGGCTTCTTTGGCGGCTCCTTCTCCTCCTCCTCTGTCTCCTCCGATAAGAGTTCGTTTTTTGTCGTCGTCGTGTTGTTCTTGTCCTCGTTCTTTCCCGTCGTCGTCGTTGAGAAGTAATATCTTCTTTGGTCGAACTTTGACGGGGAAAACGAACACACAGAAAACGAATGGAGAACGAGGACGAAGAGCGAATAGTCGTGGTGATGATGATGAGTTGAACGCGCTGGATATGCTTTTGCGAGGAGGACGAGGAGAGGAAGCGACTTTGTCTTCTTCTTCTTCTGATTACGAAGACGAGGACGAGGACTCCCCTCAAAGCGCAGAGAAGAAGAAGAAGACTTTGACGACGAAACCGGTGGTGTTTAGGGAACTTACGGTCAATTTGGACGAAGAGACGGCGATAAACGTGTCCGTCCGAGTTGACTCGGCATCCTCTCGAGTCGTGCATCACGCGCGATATCCTCCGCTCGGAGTGATTGTCGAACCGACTCGAGAAGGGGTGAAAATAACCGAAGTGACGGACAGGTCGTCTCCGTTTCGAGCGAACGACATAATCAGAGCAGTTTCAGGGATGATACCGACGATGAAGTACGGGCAAGGGAACTTATTATTAGGCGGTAATGGCAGACCTGGGTTTAAAAGAGTCATGTGTACCGTGCGCTCGGCGTTGGAGATTCGCGAAGAAGAAGAAGAGGAAGACGAAGAAAGGCTGTTACGGTTGATAGATGTGGAATTCGAGACGTGTTTGAAAGCTATACAGAGTAACGGTAAAGCCGGTGACTACGAGGTTGTTTTAGTCGTCGAGAGACGCGTGGCAGCGGCGGCGGAATGAAACGGACGATGAGTAGTAGTCGCGTAGAACTTAAAAGTAGTTGCATCATTTCTCGTTTTTGTGCGAGTGTTTTTCGTAGTAATAATAATTAGAAACCAACCATGCTCGCTAAACGCAGCTCGTTAATGTTCGCTTCATCCATACCACTTCCGCCGTATTTCGGTCGCATGTTTCGAAATTTTGCCAACTTTTCCCAAAAGTCGCTCTTACCCAAGCCGGCGACCGTGGCGTCGAACACTTCGCGGTCGTCCACCAACGCCAACAACATGCGAGTCGACCCAAACGCCTCCGAATTCAATTCAAACTTTTCCTTTTCCGCGTTGTCTAATCCCGCGACGTCTTTCTCTAAAGAACGCATGATATCGTCTATTAAATCTGGCGAGCATCGCAAACCGAGCATTCGTAACGCGATGGCTAATCTTAAACCTGGACTATCTACAGAGGACACGTCTTTACATTCCAACAGTTCCGGCACTTTCGCTTCCACCTCGCTCGCACCAAACACGTCTTTATAACACTTTTTAATCCCTTCGAAATGATCCGCACCGACCACGACAACCACAGAATTCGCGCTCTGTCCGTCCTCACTAGACACGCACTTACGAATGCACGAGGTCATGATTTGATCGCGTTCGTCGATGATGTACTTTTGGAACGCGTCGTTCTCGGTTATAATCGAATCGCACTCCTGTCTCAGCTTATCACTTTCCGGCAACAACAACCTATAATTTCTCTCCGACTGTTTGCTAAACGCCTCGTCCAACTCCTCTAACGTTGGTTCAGTGACTAACCTCCCGTACGTGCTTCTTTTCGGTCTATCCGCAAAGACAATCTTCGCGTCCACGTACATCGCCGCGGCGTATACCAGCGGTTCCGCCGGCAACTGTTCTCGCATGGACATCCAAAAATCTCCCACCAACGCGTCCTTATCCACTTCCGATTTCATCTCCCCGGCCAATCGAGTCACAAACGTTAACGCTTCGTCCAACGTCGGATCTATCATCATCTGTTGCACGCCTTGTTCGAACGTGACCATGTTCCCGTGTTGCTCGCCGTGGCCCGCAGAGACGGCGGTTTCGCACACCACGAACTTCGGTTTCGATTTCATGATGAACTCCGCCGCTTCGTACTCCTTTTGCGTGTGCGTGATGCCGAATAAGGAAAGTTTTTCGTCCAATTTTTCGCCGGTTTGGAAATTATTATTCTCGTTGTTATTCTGTTGTTGCTCGGCGGCGACACCGACACCGCGACGACGACGACGATGATGATGACTTTGACGATGGGTTTTTTCCCGGTGGAAATGTGCAACGAGATGATTCTTCTTCTTCTTCGTCGTCCCAAGACTCGCTCTGACGATGAACCCTCTCGAGTCATAAAAAGAAGAAGCGCCACTGAAAGACGTGCTCGTCGAGTTGTTGTGGTGCGAAGGAAACGCGCGACAGAAGTTGTTTAGTAAGAGCGTCATAATTTCGTTTGATTTTTTGTGCGGCGGTTTTATCCAAAAACAACTTTATCATCAAAAACTCCTACTCCTAAACTATTATATAGACTATATTAAAGTCCCCGATAAAGTGCTGTTATTTCGTCAAAAGGCGGCTTTTCTTACCAGCGATGTGTCGATCCTCCTCCTCCTCTTTCGACGACGCGGATTTGCTCTTCTTCTTTATCTCATTTATCACATGTCCTTCTTACCGCTCCTCTCGCGATGTTCGGCGTACCAAACCGGCACTTTCACGTGGCTCGTCGTCGTGAACGTCTTCCCGGCTTCCCCGCCCATCATGTCGTTGCTTTTCGGTACCTGGTTTCCTCCTTTAGAAGAACTTTTCTTAGCCTGCTCTGTGTCTCGTTTCAACTGTTCTGCTTTTTGTTCTTTCTTCGCCTTGGACGCGTCGCGTCTCGCTTTCGATTTTTTGTTCGATTGTTGCTTGTTTCGAGGTAACACATTCGTCGAATTTGTTGATGAATTCACGGAGGATCCTCTCTTAGCAATGTTCTCTACGTTGAACGCGGGTCCACCTTTCTTCTTCGTCGTTTTCTTCTTTTCCTTCCCTTTCCCTTCTTTCTTCTTTTTCATTAGCACCCACCACGCCGCGCCGACAACAACCAAAGCGAGCGCTGATGCTAGGGAAAAGCTTTCATTTTCATCGGCGGAAATCTTCTTCTTTAACTTCTTCTTTGTCGTCGCCATCTTTTCGCGCACACACCACAAAAAAGAAAGAAAGAGCGTCAAAGTATATCAGAGCGCAGCGAGAGAGCAGCGAGAGATTCTATGCCTCGTCTGCTTCTTCTTAAGCGAGAGAGAGGCAAACAAAGTCTCTCCTCCTCGGGAGGACAAAGTTGTGTTTGTCTGTCTCGCGCAAAATGAAGGAAAATCACAAGTTAGGGTGTAAAATTTAGAAGTAAGGAGTACGCTCTATGTAAGTCCGTATTCCTTACTCAAATTTGACTCTGTAAGTCCCTTTTTTTTACTCGTAAGTCTGTATGTCTTACTCACGGTTTGCTCCATTTTTACCTCATTGTTTTAACGAGAGCAAAACAAAAACAAACAGCAGAGAGAGAGAGAGACACACACAAATTGAGAGAACGGATGATGAAGAAAAAATGAGTAGGATTTAAAGCGGTGTCCTTGAACGACTCTTTCGAAGAGGAGGAGGATTTAGAAGAAGCGTCTCCTTTTCCTCCTCCTCCGACCAACAAAAGTAACGACGACGACGTGAACGAAAAAGAAGAGGAAGAAGAATTCACGACGCCGATGACGACGTTTAAAATAAAAACGTTATTGGGATCTGATGATGCGACTGCTGCAAACGACGACGGCGCTTCGGAAGAAGAACGAGGAGTTTCGGCAAAAACAAACGTCGCGAGTGGTGGTAATGGTAATGGTGGTTTTGGCAGCAACGACTCGTCGCCGACGACTTTAATTGCGAACGAATCGAGAGATACGATTTCAGAGCTGAGAAACAACAACAACAACAACAACAACATCAACGCGTCGTCGCCGACGAAGAACAGTACTAATTTCTTGTACAATAATCATCAGCAGCAGTATAATCATCATCAAAACAGAAACGAAAAAGACAATAACGAGAGTGACGTGTACCACGTGCACAACCGGTCGATAAGCGCGACGAGTATGGATGGGTTAATTTCCCGGTTAGACGAGGAAAGCGGGAACGGAGGAGTCGGCGAGAGGACGAACGCGCGATTCAACGAATTCTCGGACGGCGGCGGACGACGGAGAGAAGACGGTAGCAATAGTAGTAGCAACGCGATTGTTCGAGCGTGTTCGAAAGCGTTAGATATTCCGTGGTGTTTCGGAGAGTCGAGAAAAACGAGGAAAAATGTGGTATCGATATCGATCGTTTTGTTGTTGATTTTGTTCGCCGCGATTCCGTTGCGACATTGGCAACACATGTCGTGATGAAGAAAGAGTTTTACGCCGTGTTTTAGAGATAGTATATATAGTGGTTTTTAGGAATATGTCAGCGTTTAATTACAGGTACAAGGTACAACAGCTTTTTTGATATACACTGCGAAAGCTTTTTTTCGCGCTTTGTCTTTCTCTCTCTTTCTCTCAAATCTATATTCGCCTCAAAAGTTTCTTCCGAAATCCGGAATATCTGGCGGCCCGATGTAATCGATCCTCGGTCCCATCCCCGGATGTAACGGCTGCCTCGGAAACGACGGCGGCCCTCTGCTGCTAAACGGATCGTTTCTGTTCGGATACCCTCCTCCGAGTATTTCGTTTTGTCGTTGTTGTTCTTGAAGTCGTCGTCGTTCGAGGTCGCGGCGTTCCCACTCCTTGCACTTCAAACACTCCTTCTCTTTCGCAGGCTCGACCATCCCGCGGTGGTTTAATATCTTCTCCTTTACCATTTGATTCACGATATCCTCCCCGAGCTTTCGAACGGATTCGTCTTTGAAGCATTCTTCGTCTAATAAGTGCTTCTCTTTTTCCTTTTGGGGAACCGTTACCAACAGCGTCTTTATCTCCTCTTCTTCTTCTTCTTCTTCTTTTTCTTCGATATCTCTTTCCGTTTCAAACGCAAACGTCACACTCAAAGTGTGTTTACCCACTCGCGTCGAGCGCACGTCGACGAGAGTGCTCAATTTTCCATCGTCGGAATCGAATCGGTACGTAGCGCTGCTCTCACCGCTGCAAAAAAATTCGTCGTCGTCCACGAACGAATTCGTTTCCCCAACGAGAACCCAACCGTTGGTGAGTAAAAACGAGTGCACGAAAACCATCGCCAAAAGATCATTTTGCGTTGTTCTTCTTTGCGTTCGTCTCAAAAGTGCAACAGTCATTCGCGCGAGGGCGAACGTGGACGCTCGCGCGGGGACTAGCGGAGGACAATCGTCTCTCATGATAGATGGTTGTGTGTGTCAACTTGTGATGTAATCTCTTCTCGATATGGAAAAATGTGAATACGCGATATACACAGAACACTTGCTAAAAAAAGAAACTTTGGTGAATGCTCTCTTATTCTTTTTCTTCTCTCTGTCATCTCACTTTTTGTGTTGTTGTTGTGTGATGATGGTACACAACAGAGTCGTCGTCGTGGCATCGTTTCGTATGCGTAAATATAACAAAATCGAAATCGAACAATTAATTCTCTCTCTCTTAATCTCTCTTAAAGGTCTTCTAAATCGGTCGGCTGCTCTCTCTCCCGAAACGTTTTCTTCTAACGCGGAGGAGCGAATACTGGAACGTCTTCGATCTTTGCCGAATCATCAGATTGACGACGTTGAACGCCCAAGAATTCGCTCGAATTCCAAATCTTAGTACACCGGTATGATATTATTTCCGGAACCCCATCAACCTCCCCGCGCTATTCTCCACCGCTAAGAACATCCCGCACATCCCCCCACAAATCATCGCCGTGATCGCGGTTGGTTTTTTTAGGCAATATTGACTCGTGTTGACTGTTTTCGCCCCGGCCCACATGCCGAACGGGTACGAAGCTATTGGAAACGCGATCGCGGTCGCCCAATCTTGCGTGTTGAAGTTTGCGATGCATTTCGAGACGGATGGATGTTTGTCCGTCACCGGGTACGCCGGTTGGTCCGTTATCACGCCCATTCGTATTTGTATCTATTTTTCACCAGTAAGTGTTCCTCTTAAACTTTTTCTCTCTCTCTCTCTCTCTCTCTGCTAAAGTAGTATAAAGAGTCGCGCTCTTTGTTGTTGTTGTTGTTGTTGTTGTTGTGTATTGCGCTCCAATCCAAAGAGTGAAGTTTTGAATCCAATTTCCTGCACAAAAACGCAAGAACGCAAAGAAGAAAAGATGCCGCAAGGTATGGGTCAAGACGCGTCCTCGCCGCCGAGGTTCGTGGACGAGTTGGACGAAAGCGTGAAGAAAGAGAAGAGACATCATCGAGGACAAGAACAACACAAAGCGGCGGGGAAAAGGACTCAGAGATACACTTGGTGGAATGGAAACGATGATGGTTCCCCGGGGAAAATTGATTTAAAAATCATCAATAAAGACGACGACGATTTGAGGATGTTGAAAGAGATAAAGACGAAAGAAGACGAAGAAATAGAAGAAACTATGAAGACGAGGACGACGTCGGATACGACGAAAATGCTCGTTTCCGGCGGCGTCGCCGGCGCGTTTAGTAAATCGTGCACGGCACCTCTCGCTCGGTTAACCATTTTAAGACAGTTGCAAGGCACGAACGCGGTGCCCGGGTGGTCGAACAGCGTCGTCGCCAAGCAAGATTTAGGAATCGTGAAGAGTCTCAGGCACATCGTGAACACGGAAGGCGTTCGGGCGTTGTGGAAAGGGAACGGAGTGACGATTGCGCACAGATTACCGTATTCCGCGATTAATTTTTACACGTACGAAAACACGCTCGACTTTATCGAAAACGAAGTCGAGGGGAGGTGGAACGTGAAAGAGTATCAGGCGTGGGAGGTGACGAAAAGGTTGGCGGCCGGGGCGTTTGCCGGGTGTTTTTCGTGCACGATGACGTATCCTTTAGATTTGGTGAGGACGAGGTTAGCCGCGCAAGTGACGCCGACGATGGCGGAGACGAGCGCGAGCGGAGGAGGAGTCGCGTCGACGACAACAATGAATGGTGGGCAACAACATCCACACTATAAAGGGATTTTAAGGAGCATGCGAACGATTGTCAGCGAAGAAGGCGCGAGAGGTTTGTATCGCGGCTTACCGCCGACATTAGTCGGCGTCGGGCCGAACTTGGCGATAAACTTTGCCGCGTACGAAACTTTGCGGAACTATTTCGGCAACAACACCGGCGAGTTTGGAAAAGAGAATCCGATGTTTATCAGTTTAGCGTGCGGGTCAGCCGCGGCGGTCGTTTCGGCGTCGGCAACGTTCCCTTTAGATTTAGTGCGTAGGCGCATGCAAATGCGCGATGCGACGAGAGGAGACACTTTCTTAGCCGTCTTCAAAAGAGTCATCCGGAAAGAAGGCTTTGTCGGTTTGTATCGCGGCATCTACCCGGAGTTTGCGAAAGTAGTACCGGGCGTTTCGATCACGTACGCGACGTACGAGTTGTTGAAACGATTAGCAGGAGTGGACACGGGTAGAATGTAAAATTAGAACGATTAGATATACCATCTAAAGCTGCTTAATAGTTTGTTAATGATATATGTTTTATTATTTAAAATATAGATACTCGCTTCTGTGTCTTTCTTTCTCAGTGTTTGTGTGTTTTTATGTGTGTGTGTCTCTCTCTCTCTTGCTTTAATATTGGTGGTGGTACAAAATATTTCCTCACGTGCACAGCATTAAGTTATAATACGGCGGTTCTGGCGCGAAACGACGAATGATTTCGTTCACCAACACGTCTTTTGGAATATCGCTAAGGTTGTGATACGAGTAGTAACACTCGCGGAAGCTGGCGGCGACGAATACATCGATGCCTCCGTTTGTTGTTCGTTCGTTGCTTTTTTGTCTTCTTCTTCTTCCTCTTCTTCTCGTTTCGCGTGCGCGAAAGTCCACACGCGCAGAGTTTCCCTAACAGCCGACTGGAACGCGTTGCTCTGGTAACATTTCAAAGTTTTGTTCGTTCTCGGACTCCAATTCGTCACAGTCTTCGGGTACGTGATTGAAAACACCTCCGCGCTCGATCTTCCTCCAGACGAAGGCGCCATGTCCCCTTCGTCGTCGCCAGAATCTTCTTCCGAATCCATCGTTTCCGGTGGTGGATAAAACACCGGACTATCCCGAATCACTAACCTTTCTGGCAGCTATCTTCCTTCTCCTCCCTCTTCTTCATCTCCTCTTCCTCTTCCTCCTACCTCCTCTTCCTCCCCGTCCGAATGTTCTTCTTCTCTCGAAGACGCCGTTTTAAACGTCCAAGGGTGCGTCAAATACGTCTGCTGCCGATGTCTTTGCCCAGGTTTTAACAGCTTATACGGTTGGTGGTTGCCATCGTAATCAATCCACAGCATTCGAACGTTCTCGTTCGTCCTGTTTTTATGTGATGAGAGGAGAAATGTGTGTGATATATGCGCGTGAGTCGTATTTTAAACCACCAGACAAGACAGAGACAAGACAACTGAATAAAACGCCTAAAGAGACAAAAAGACGAAAAACAATTTCAGCTCTGTGATCATGATCATCATCTGCATCAAACGTACCCGTTCTCGAACCACACGTGACAGCTTCGCTCCGATCGCCCCGACCTTACATTGTTCAAAGTATTGTTTTCTTCCTCGTCGTCTTCAAACATCGGATCGATTCGGTGCGGAAACAACCACATCGTCTCGTCTTTGCTCAGACGATGACATTGACGCGACGGTGATGTCGTTGTTTCAGTGTTTGTATTCCCGCGAGAAAAAGAAGTGCGGAGAAAACGACGACGTCGAAATCCCCGACGAGAATAGTTGTTGGTGTTGTTGTTGGTCGTTTTCGTAAACAACACTTTCAACGGGTGCAAAAGGAAAGAGAGCACGACGAGGAACGCCGCGCGCATTAGTAGGAATGCTCTGATGCTGCGCAAAGAATGTGACGAAATTTCTGTGATGTCTCTCTCGCGCATGCGATAATCTCTCTTTTTAACATCTATATCTATAGCTAACTAACTCCTAATAATAACTGAAATTATTTATCTAACGACTATTATCTGTTGTTATCGGCTAACAACTTTCTCCAGTGCGAGCGAGCGGACCACGTGTGATTTAAATCGCCCTCGCTTCGATGAAACTCTTCCTCGGTTAACACCACCCCGGCGGTCCAATCGACCATTTCCGGCGCGGTCGGATGCGAGATGCGATATTCAGCGGAATATTCGCCTTTCATGTTCACGTGAACGTGAATAGGATCGTGTTGATATTTCAACCAACAGTCTTGGTATTTAAACTCCCCAGCCGCCGGCGCGAAACAGCCCTGTTCTTTCGGGCAATACACCCAAACGTTGCACGGATAATAATTCGGCGCTTTCGGAACGTAGTCTTTGCACGATTGGCAACACTGGCCGGCGTCTGGCTGTTTATTTTGGTTCCCCCAAACGTTGGCGTAGCCGTCGTAATCGGTGTGTTCGCTCGTAAAACACGACTCGTGTTTCTTCAACTCGTTTCTCGCTTTGTTCCTCTCTAAATCGTGCGCAAACAACCACTTGATTTGAGGCCCGCAGCAGTTTTCGTTCCCAATCGCTCGCAACACTTTTTCCGCTTTTTCCTTGGGGAACCCGGCTTGGATGAGACCGTTCACGTTCTTCTCGTCCGGTTCGTACGTTTTTTCTATAACCGGTGTGACGCCAGAGTTGGAATTCATCACAGATATCCCAAGTTGCGCATCCGACGACAAAAACGACGACGAAGAAAGCACAAGCGAAAACAAAAACAAAAACAAAGGAGGAAAGAAGTTTACTAAGGAGGATTGTTTGGAGGAAATCATCTCAAAATCGCCCTCTCTCTCTCTCTTCCTCCTCCTTTCTCTCTCTCTAACTCTTCTCTCTCTCTCTCTCTCTCTCTCTCTCTCTCGTTACTCCCACCTTTATAAGTGTAGTAAGATTTCCTTCTTCTTTGCGAGTCCAAATGAAGAATCTGCCTTTTTTTCAAAAACAAAAGTAATTCAAAGTAATTCTTTTTTCTCTCACTCGTAAGGAAAGGAGCCGCGTCTCTCCCCCCCATTATTATATCTTTGACGCACAAAAACATCTCGCTTTGCGCGCTTTAGAACACAACAACACGCGGTATTATTATTAAAAGAGAGACAACAACGGATCCAGAGACGAGTGAGAAGTTTTACTACACGTGTACAGATCATTTACACGCATTAGAGAGAGAGAGAGAAAGAGAGAGTGATTGATTAGAAATGTCTACTGCGACGTCTCAGTACGGCGCGAATAAGAATGCGAACAACGATCCTCCTGAAAAAGGAGGCGACAAGAAAGACAAGATGACACGAAGAGACCAGTGGAACGTGCCCGGCGGCCCGATCGATCCGGGCGTTTTAGCGAAATACAACGACTGGGTTCGTAGACAACCGTTACAAGCGATGGTGGGTTCTTTAGTTTTTATTGTCCTCTTAGGCGTCTTTGAGTCGTTGCGAGACGATTGGTCCATATTACCGTATTACGGAGAAGCGGTGATATTAGAAACCGTTTTGAGTTTAGATAACATCGTCGTGTTTCACCAAATCTTCGAGAGTTTGAAAGTGCCAAACTCGAGACGACCGAGTATTTTACTGTTGGGGGTACCGATCATGATTGGCGTAAGGTTGGCGCTGTTTTTGGTGTTGCGAGGGATGTTGTCCAAGTTTTGGCCGGCGTTTATCGTTATTGGTTTATATTTAGCGTACCAAGGGTACCAGACGATGATGGAAGAAGACGAGGACGAGGACAAGGACGAGGACGAGGATAGCATAGACGAGCAAGCGCAAGGAGTGACCGCGTACGTGAGAAGAACGTGTCACTCTTTCGGGTGGGTCACGAGGAAGTACCACGGAAGCGCCTTGTGGGTCACGGGGGGAGACGAGTTGGTGGAGGATGAAAATGGAGGGGTCGTTTCGTCTGCGAGAATATGTATGGTGACGCCCGCGCTGGTTTGTCTCCTCGTCATCGAGTTGTGCGATATTATCTTTTGCATCGACGGCGTGGCGACGATTTACGAGTTGGACCATTACCGATTGCGAGCGGCGATTATGGGGGACATCACGGCGGCGGTGTTTGTGAGAACGTGTTATCCAGTCGTCGGGAACGCGGTGAATTTATTTCCAGACGTGAAGTATTCCGTCGGTTTAACGTTAATTTTCGTCGGTTTGGATATGATATTGGACGCGTTTCATATCGATTTACCGGCGTGGGCGTTGGGCGTGTTGATGCCGGTGTTGTTCGTCATCGGCATCGCGAGTTCAATGATCAGAGGTGGGGGTACGTCTAAAGATTTGAGTAAAATCATGGGAGACGGTTGCGATTATACCGACAGGAAAGTAAGTAACGAGGAAAGTGAAGTCGTCGTCGACTCTGGAAAGAAATGATGATGTTGATGTTGACGACGACGACGATGATTGGTGATTTTTACGCACAAATTTAAATAGAAAACAAGGACGCGTTTGTAATATTAGTTGCTTAAAAAAATAAATATATTATTGCCCATCACCTAAACGTATATTCTTACTTCTACCGCGCTGCTGCTGCTGCTGCTGCTGCTGCTGCTGCTGCTGCTGTTAAGTACTGTCTCTCGTACCTCTCCACTTCCCTTCCCAAAGCGCTTTTCAGCGAGAGCACCTCCGCGGACGCTTTCGTCAACTCGCGAAACTTTTCAATCACCGCTCTCGCCTGGTATACCGGTTTCAGTCTTCTTCTTCCTTTACTCCTTTGCGTCTGCTCATCTTCTTCTTCTCCCTCCTTTTCCTCCTCCTCGTCGTCCGTGATGAACACCGCTCGAAACGCGTTGCGCTTGCCATCAATTTCAACATCATCATCATCACTCGAAGAAGTCACTTTTGCGACGGCGACGCAGCACTTCGCCGTCGTTTTCTTTGCTTCCGCGTCGTTCGCCACCGCTTCCCATCCCACTGAGCCGAGCGAATATCTCGCCTGCGCGATCGACATCATCGCCTCTCTTGTCTTTTCTTCGTGCGATATTCGCGTCTGCGCGTACCGGTCCACTAAGTCGAACACGTTCGTAAACGTTCGCGCCTGATTCTGATTCTGTTGTTGTTGTTGTTGTTGTTGTTGTTGTTGTTGTTGTTGTTGTTGTTGTGCTGCTGATGATGAATAGACTCCCGCTTCTTCTCTAAAGTATTCTTTACTATCATCTTCGTCAAAGTCTCTGTGCGTGTTCTTCGTGTTTTCGTTGGTCTCCATCGTGTATATAACACGTGTGTGTTGTTGTGTGTACAAACACGTAATACGTAACTGTTTCCTGCCAACAAAGCTCGCTGATGAGAGACGTGTTTTTCCCCAACAACATTTAACGCAGAGCAGGAAAAAAAGCAAAATGTCACTTCTCGAAAAACTGCACGTCTTTCAGCTTCTGCGCTCTCTTCTTGTGGCTGACGGGCGAGCGTTTTCTCTTTTTTTTTGTTTGCCTTTTTTTTTCTCTCTTTTGTGACTCTTCGACATCATCTCATCATCACAAAAACACACATCCAAAAATCATCAGACTCTCTCTCTCTCTCTCTTTCTCTCTCTCTTCAGACG
>Ga0209090_10001892_pt1 | contig 13363 bp, 9 predicted proteins | sample ArcticOcean_MG_C_9_FD_187432 | JGI IMG/M metagenome (GOLD analysis project Ga0209090, IMG submission 187432) | Marine microbial communities from western Arctic Ocean - ArcticOcean_MG_CB2_152 (SPAdes) (version 2) | ecosystem: Environmental > Aquatic > Marine > Oceanic | place: Arctic Ocean... | reverse complement strand
GCGCGCTCTCATCGTAAACTAATTCGACACCTCGACTCGAGTTATCTAATGAAAGTCTCCCAGCTTCTAATATCGCGGTCACGCGCGCTGATGATTCAATCGTCGCCAAATCTCCCATGTTTTCTACGTCCTCCTTAGTAATCTCGCCGTCGTTCATTTGTTGGCAGACTTCGACAAATCTTTCGATGGATCGATAACCATAGCCGTTTTGACCGGAAAAATAACCATCTTTTCCCGGAGTGTATTTCATATATAATGGGTTGAGATTCGCAAACGGGCGCTGCTCATCGTCCATGGCCATTTCGTATCCTCTGCGTGCTTGATTCACGCGAATTTCACCGTTCTGGCCGCAATAGTGGAAGTTTTGTTGCGTGTGGGAGTCGCTCTTCGGTGCAATCCAGGAAGCGGTGTATATTCCGATGCCCTTCGACCCATCTTCTTTGTTTTCCCATTCAGTTGTGAGTGTGATTGTGTCTTCAATCTTTCTATCCGAAACGTTTAAATACTTATTCGCGGCGCCCATGGCGGCAAACGCGGTCACTTTCGTCGGTCGCGAACTCTTTCCGGCAATCCAAGCGCAGATATCGATGTGATGCGAATTTAAATAATACGAAATATCGCTCGATTTACCCGCCCAATTTTTGAACGTATCGAGCTGTGCTTTTGGTTGCGTCATGGTCGCGTTGAAGAACGAAAACGGGCCGAGGGAATCCCCTCGGTCTCGAGCGTCTATATACAGAGGATCGAAACGCTTATGATATTCGACGCAGCACAAAACGTTGTTCTCTTTGGCCACTTGAATGAGTTCCAGATGCTTATCTAAAGTTTTTACCGCAGGTTTTGCGACGAGCACGTGCAATTTCGCTTCCATGCAAGCCTTTGCAATGTCAAAGTGCGTGTCGTCCGGAGTAAAAATCGTGACGACGTCGCCAGGCGAACACTTCGCAATCGCTAATTTATACGCCTCCGCATCGAATGCCACGTCATCGTTCGGGAACGTTTTGATCGCATTCACGGATTCCATGCCTTTATACTTTTCCGCAATCTTCGTTCGCATGGTATCTCGAACAGCTGGCATTCTCGTTCCAACTGCATCGGCTAAATACATATCGTTAATTCTACCACGACGTTTCAAATCGGTGAAGGTAATCGCGACCACGCCTGCTGGTTTATCCGGCGCAGCTCCGGCGGCGGTGAACACCGATCCCGTCGTGTACTCTCCAGCACCAACCATGAGTGCGTTTACTACTCGTTTCCCCATTTTAGATTCTTATTTATATGATGATGATGCGTCGTTTGGGGTTAAATAGTTTGTGAAAGATATTATTGTGATGACATAAAGAGTCTCCCTCATGAGAAAGATTTTCGTGTTGATTTTTGTGTTTCAACTGTTTGTTGTTGAATAGAAGTCGAGTGAAAACTCCTCTCAAAATTCGAAGAAGAAGAAGTGAAAGAAGTCAAGTTCAACCAACAAGTAGAAATGGAACTCAGACTGACTTCGACGAGTGATAATGATGATGATGATAAAGTGTTGTTCGAACGCGTGCTGAAGGATATTGTGCCTCGTTCTCGCTCTCGTCGTCGGGAAATTACTCTTGAACACGAATTGAAAAAAGAAGAAATTCGCGACGACAATAACAACGACTACGACGACGATGATGATGATGATGATGATGATGATGATGAGAAAAATAGCAAGAGCAATAACAGTAATAGTATGAACGCGTTGATAAATGATGTCAATCGCATCGAGTTGTCTGGTATTCAATTGAAGGAATCAACGATAATAACAACAACAACAACAAAGTCTCCATCAACCAACTTAGCTGAACTTCATCAACAACGAGAAAGCGAAAGAGTTCGCTCGCTCGCACAAACGTCTTCTGAGACCGTTCGATCTGCTTTGTTGGAATGGAGCGCACACAAACAAAATGTATTCGTGAATCGATTTGCTACGCAAGCTTCAGACGACGCCGTTTTGGAGTTGAACTTATCGTCTTGGGTGGATAATAACAACGGCGAAGAAAAGCAGTTCTTTCGCGATTACACAAACATCAACAGAAATGTAGAAGAGAAAACACCCGGGACGCCGACTCGCCGGTCGTCCTCTTCTATGAAAAACACGGTGAATATTGACATAGACGCGTTGTTTAGGAACGAAGATAAATTTGGCGACGAGCGTTTACAAGAACTCGAGAACGCGTCCTCGTCTAATACATCGTCCTCGAAAGATATCGCTCGAACAACGCAGCGCGATTGCGTCGAGCGTCTGCAGAAACTCAACGACAACATAGCGCGCGCGTGGTTGGAAGCAGACAGAGTGGCTGCTTTGAAACTATCGATAAAAGTAGTCAAGTTGTTGGGATATAACGCAGGAGGGAAAGCGCCAGAATTTTATCCAATCTTATTCTTCCTCGTCACCGATATCGCAGATACAGTCGGTCAATTGGTTTATAAGCGAATAAAAATGAAAGCTGAAAATAAGAGCGAAGAAACATACGACGAGATTGACGAGATTGAATGTAGAACAAACCAGAATAGTGGAAGAGTGAAAGCACCTTTACCTGAGAATTGGAACTCGGACGATATACGCGAATCGGCAAAAGCAACGTGTCGAAACTGGTTTTTCAAAGTCGCGTCTATCCGCGAACTAGTGCCACGCTTATATCTCGAGTTTGCGCTTTTAGATTGTATGCGCTTCTTACGACCCGAGCCTCCAGTTGATCGGCTAAATAGATTGATTGCTCAGATTAAAGGCGTGGGCGATCCTCTAGTCGCTGCGTACTTGCGATGCTACGCCGCCAAGAAAATCGTCACGGTGTTACCGCAAAAGTTGCAAAAAGATCCACTGAAAACGCTCCTTGGTGATTTCATCGCAAGGTATGTAGCCATAAACGACCTAGATGAGTCAGATCTGAACAATTTCAGCGCCGCAATGCGACGCTTAGGATTGAGAAAAGATATCCTTTTGCGCTTGATGCATCCATCTCTGGCATGGATTTTGTCTCGAAACGCAAAGCTCTCTGAATCCTCGACGCTCGAACGATCGATACAAATGTGCTCGAACGAGTTTAAGGGCAAACCACCTCTATCATTTCTTTCGGCATTGTTTGAGACTTTATCCGAAGATGTTTGCGCCGAGAACGCGCTGCGATTAGTACGACTCGTGAAAGATTCTTCTTCATCGAGTAACTTCGAGGAGGATGTCCGTGATTGCGCGAAATGCTTCATCGTCCTGGGGAATGCTTTCGCGAAACTACCACCGCAAGAGAAGTTCAGATTAGACGTACTGATGGAAGTGTGGAAGGTTTTAGGAAAATGGAACGAGGATCAGCTCGAACATTACGCCGGCGTAACGGACGCGTTTGTCGATTTCGTCGCCGAAAACTTTACGCGCAATCAACTCGAAATTTTATTGAAAGACTTAGCGAAGCGTGTGAAGAAATCGAGAACGAAGTTCTTCGATGGCGACGAAGAATTAGCAGCTCGCCGGAAAATTCAAGGCGGCAATTTAGCAAAGAATATCGAAAATATTTGCACGAAGATCCTCTTTCGTTTCGAGGACATCTCGTTAGCAATCTCTCTCTCTGGGTTCTCGTACTTGGTCAATCAGCTTGGCGGTGACTCGAAAGTTCTATTCTCGATAAAGATGCTCGAGCGCATCAAGAAGTCAAAACATCGTTTGGAAGGTAGTAGCGTAATCAGTCACGCGTTCGACTGTGCTAAAGCCGTTCACGACAGCGTCGACGCGCTCGCTTTGAGGACAGGGTCACCGGATGGAGTGGACGTTGTGAGCAGCGCGTTTGATTTGGTATCGAGCTTTGTTTCGAAAGTTCATTATGAGGAATCCGATGTTGATGCAGAGCTTCGATTTCTTATGAACTGTCGTTCTGCTTTCACAAACGCCGACGGAGCACTCATTAAAGTAGTACAAAGAGCCATCTCCATCGTAAAGCGCTGTGTGACTACGGACGTGAAGAAAAGAGAGAAGACGCAAGCACAAGCGGCGTCGAGCGTTGCGTTTTGTCAAATCACCATACCCAGCGTTGCAGATATAGAAGCGCGATTGAAGTTGATTGTCGAAACAGCAAAATACGCCACGGCGTGCGAATTACACGCGCAAGTCGACGGCGTGATTAGTTCTGCGATTACAGATATTGAAGACGCTATTGAGAGTTTACGTGCTGAAAGAGTGCACGCTTTCGTTTTGAAACTCTCGGAAGTTTTGATGGATAATCCTGCCGGTCATCCCGAATACGGTTCGTTCTATGCCATCGCAACCGCGTCGACGATGCTTGAAAAGATGAGTACAGAGGATTCAACCAAATATAAAGCGTATGCGTATCTTGCTCTTGCCTATGTGGTTGCGTCGTTTGCTGAGACACGCGGGACTTTAAACAAGAAGAACGTGGAGCTGTACGGAGGGTCAGAACAAGCCTTTGTTGATGAATGCGTTACGTGGGCGAAGGAAATGGTATCCAAAGCCGCCGATGTCGTTTATAACGACGACGACCTTCTTTCGACCCGTAGTGGTGGCGCCGCGAATATTCGCATAGCGTGTGTGGTTCTCGATTTGTTCAAATCAGATAGCAGAGAGACAAAGAAAACGATTCAAACGCTCGTGCGCCGCTGTGAGGCATCAGAGTTGATCACTGTGAACAACAACGACGACGATGATGTAATGCTGCGTGCATTTCAAATTTTGAAAAATAAATATAGTCCGAAGAGGGAGACAGGTTAGCGTGAATCTATCGATGCGAATAAGCTTTCAATACATCGTTCGGAGAATCGCTCGAATTAGCGCTCAATATATATTTTGAAGCAAAAGAATGAAGTCATTTTCACGCGAGTACGTAAAACCCCTAATAAAATAATATTTCCAACAACACAAAAGTCCGCATAGTTTTACATATCATTCGTCCCTCCTATAATCGGAAAACGAATCATCAGAGATAAGAATAATGGAGACGTCCTTGAAGATTGATTCGAAAACGCGTCGCTCGTCCATCTTCGTCAAGCAGCGTTTCACAAACCGCGAAAACTATTGTCTCACTTTATCCGGTACAATTGACCTACAAAACGCAAAGTGTAAAGGGAACGCGTACGTGCGGAAGAAGTTCTTCCCGTCCGATTTAAACCCAATCGTGTCTAGAATTGATTGCGGAGTAAATTACGATACTGAAACAGACGACGTTATATATAAACTTAGAGGAAGGAAATCGTTCGATATCACCCGGGATGGGTTAACGACATTAGACGTGAAAGGAGGCGTCGATTTCGCCTTGACGTCGAGCACGCCGAAAATGGACGGAAAGGTTGAACTGAGTAAAACGATGTTTAACTTTCAACCGGACCAAGACTTAAAGATGAAAATAGGATTCGACGCGCAAACTAAACGATTTTATGGACAAATACGAGAGAATAACTGGTCCATAAGCACAGACTTTTCGAGGAATACCAGGTGGAATTTTCAATACGACTTGTAGTTAGTAATTATAATATGATGTGTGTAATATACCTATAGTATATCTTTCATTATTCATTTAAAATACAACGTGTGTTTGCGTGCGCGCTCTAGAGATACTCCGTTTGTGCTTCGTTTCGCGTTTCGTTTCGACGAACGACGAATAAACGTGTCCTTCGGTCAACTCAAACGTCCTAAAATCAGAGGCGAGTTCAGAAATCCTTCGATGGCTTTTTTCCGGTGACTTACTTTCGATTGCTGTTCGTACGAGAGTTCCCCGAAAGTCGCACCATCTGTCTCGTCTTTAGCAGCTACTTCAAAACACGCGTTCCAGGACGCTTTCCCGTGTTGTACGCTTCCTCTCGGTTCGACTATTCTCCCCGCGATGGCGCCTTCGAATACGTGCACGCACTTCTCCACGAACAAAGGATATTTAAAAGCGACCGAAGTTTCTAAAACTGCTAAGGTGCACGTGGCCATAGCGTTCCTTTCCCCTTTTTCTTCGTCGTATTTTAAAACTAAATTTGCTAAACCTTCCACTCCAATCGTCTCCAACATCGGTTTGCAATACGGGCCCGGGAAGCCGTTCAAAGCATCTAATCGGAGCCCAACGTCCTCGGTGATTACGAAATCTATATCAATCGTTAATGCTCCGGTATATTTCACGCTTTCGTATGCGCTCACGCACTTTTGTACGGCTATTTGACGATCTGAACCTTGAACCTCCGTGGGATCTGGGTCGGCCTGTATCAATCGAATATCAATACCCCATCCGTCGTTTTCTTTCAACCAATTGTTTACGATTATTGATGCTTCTGCAAATTTGCCTTGATTCCCTGTGCAATACAATATGTGCACTGGTCTTTGACGATTGACAACGGCGGTGCGATGATGATGATTGTGAAGATGAGAATAGTATTGTTGGTTACTATTCATGTTTTATATGTTTTATATGTTTTATGTGTGTGATAAACTTCCTCCCTTTCTTTTTGTGTGGCCGAAACTTTAACACCGAAAGAAAGAAGAGCTTTGGAGAGAGTTCCCTCTTCTCAAAACTGAAAAAATCTGCAAAATCACATCCCGCCACACAAAAGCTCATCAACACACAAAAAAACAGCCCTCGGGGGGCCGTTAAAAACTCCAACTAGGGGTTCACACACACACACAACCGCACAACCATGTCTCCTTCTCCTTCGAACAGTAATACTAATACGAATAACAAGACAAACACTGCTGTTCTTCCCCTTCTTCCCCTTCGAGTGTTATTTCCGAAGAGTGCAAACGCTCGACAGAGAACGATATTGCACGAGTTCGCATCGAAGAATGGATTGCTTCACTATTCCATCGGAGAGGCAGAAAACAAAAGCAGACGAATAGTTTTGGAAAGACCGGATGAGAAAGAAGAAACGTGCTCCGGAAACAACACTGTTGAGATCGACGAAGATGAAAACGATGGAACAAGCTTGTCGGAACCGACGGACGAATATCTGTGCGACATTGTTCGCACGCACTTTCAGATTGATTTAAAGTCGTTCGACGAATACGACATCGTTGAGAAAAACGACGACGAACAAAAGAAGAAGACGACGACGAAGAATAATAAAAGCAGACAGACCAACGCGAGTACTAGTGCTGCGAGCATCACCACGATATCGGAATGGACGGCAAAGACTTTACATCTGTTAGAACTAGAACGCGTTGAAGAAATCGCGCAGTCTTTAGACGCTTTGAATACATCCACATCGAAGAAAAAAGGACAACACAAGAACGCACTCGACGGTTTGAAAATCGTGGACGCGCGAGGTGGCTTACTCGGTCAAACTATAATTACGCTCGAAGTCTCGAAACGTAAAATGACCGAAAAAGACTTTGCGCCACCGTTGCCGACGCATTCGTTTACACCGCACGATGTCGTCCGGTTACGACCTTCGAATGTGAAATTCGAAGAAACGAGTACGAGCAATAGCGAGTTACCACAAGGCGTGATTTATAGGATTAGGGATTCGAGCGTGGAACTCGCGCTGGATGACGTTCCGGAATTTCTCGACGTCTCGCCGTTGCGTTTGGAAAAAATCAGCAACGAGCAGACGCATAAGAAACTCGTTTTGGCTGTTCAAGGCTTACAACGTGCCTTAGCTTCGGGACATTCGTTGGGCAAAAACATTCTCGAGATTGTCTTTGAAAGCGCGTCGCCTAGGATTATACACCGCGACAACGCAAACGCCGATAAAGGTGATAGCAGTGATCATCACGTTCGTTTTCATCCATTCAACGAAAACTTAGATTGTTCTCAGAAAAGTGCCATCCAGTTATGTTTAGATTGCGTCGACGTTGGCATCATTCACGGTCCGCCGGGCACTGGGAAAACGACCGCGGTCGTCGAATACGTGTCTCAGGAAGTTGCCAGAGGGAACAGAGTTTTAGTGTGTTCAGCATCAAACGTCGCTGTAGATAACGTCGTTGAGCGCTTGTCGGGTGTATCTATATTCAGAACGGCGACGGTTTCTGTTGATAACAAGAAAAAGAAGGGACGACGCGAGCGAAAGAAGAAAGATTTGTCGGTTGAAATCGAAATTCTTGCCGTGGATGATCAAAGCAAAACAATCGTGCGATACGGGCATCCGGCTCGATTAGCGCCCGCGGTACTAGACGCATCTCTCGACGCGTATATTTTACGATCCGACGATTCAGCGCTCGCGAAAGAATGTTCGGAGGACTCGAAGAAAATACGCGCGCGCATATCGAAACTCGATTATCGCAAAAAAGAGGACCGCGCGGAGCGCAACGATCTCAGGAGAGAACTTCGCGAGTTGGCGAAAGAAGAAAAGAAACGTCAAAAATTGGCGCAAGCCAAAACGTTGGAAAAAGCATCTGTTATTTGTGCCACACTGGCAGGGGCATTGTCGTTTGCTTTAAAGAAGGAGGAGTTTGACGTCGTCGTCGTCGACGAGGCGGCGCAAGCTTTAGAGTGCGCGGTGCTCGGAGTGGTCATGAAGGGTAAAAAATTGGTTTTAGCGGGCGACCATTTACAGCTACCGCCGACGGTCCTCTCCGATGAAGCTGCGCAGAAAGGGTTATCTACGACGTTATTTGAGCGATTGGTGAGGAACAAGAGGTTTGGAGCTAAAATTACGACCATGCTGAATACGCAGTACAGAATGCACGAAGATATCATGGTGTGGAGTTCAGACGCGATGTACGATTCCAAACTCATCGCGGCTGAATCCGTAAGGTTTCGAAAGTTTGAGCAATTCGATAAAGTTTTAACTCTGGTCGATACCACAGGCGAGGACGATAGTTTCATGGAAGATGTTGGCGACGACGACGACGATTCAAAATCAAACTTGGGCGAAGCGGAAATCGTCATGCAAACGATCGAAAAGTTTCTCTCGGATGCGTATAAAATACTCCCAAATGAAATTGGTGTTATCACACCGTATTCGGGTCAGGTGAGTTTGTTAAGAGAAATGCGCGCTGCACGCGCGGAAGAGAACGCACTGTTCAAGGATATCGAAATATCCACCGTCGACGGCTTTCAAGGACGCGAAAAGGAGGCGATTATTATATCCACCGTGCGTTCGAATGAAAATAACGAAGTTGGGTTTCTGAGCGATGCGAGACGTATGAACGTCGCCGTAACGAGAGCGCGCAAACACGTGACGTTAATATGCAATTGTGAAACAGTGAGTAAAGATACTTTTTTAGCACATTTAGTTCAATATTTTGAAGAGAACGGAGAGCTTGTGTCGAGCGCACAGCTTCGTCTTTGAGAAGAAGAAGAAGAATTGTCTGTATTAATTGTAGTATGTTTTAGAGTAAAAGTAGAGCGCCGCAAAATGCGAAAATTTTAACCAATGCGACCGCGTGCCCCGTTTGATCGCAAAGATCTCGATCGCAACCCTACGGAACGTCTGCGGAGCTGTAGTAATTTTCTGTTGTTGGTCGATGCGGCTGCGTCTCCTTCGCCTTCCTTTTCTTTCGGCACGGAGATGTCGCCTTCGTATGCTAGATCTCCGTCCTCTTCAACTTTGAAACTCACCTTTTCGCACACAAAACCTGTGTCCGGATTTGTTTCGTCGTCGATGCCGCATTCAAACGGGTCCTCGAGCGGTTCCGTGTTTGTTTCGTCGCGCGGGTACGGTTGCTCGTTCTTGCAGTTTTCTGGCTTTGTGAAACCACAGAGCTGCAAGTTTTCCATCTCTCCAGCGCCAGTCTCCTGCTCGGCATCTGGAATGAAGTAGCCAACGTGCATTCTCGAGGCATTTCTCGCGTCGAAACCAATCCAAGCTGCGGCCGATTCCAACTTTTCGCCCGTTTTGATGTCAAACAACGTAACTTTTGACTCTTTGATTTGTTCTTCCAGATAGGCTTGACGCATCTGGGAGACGGTGTCGATATCTTCATCATCGTCTTCATCAAAATCGGCAGCTTTCGCTCGCGCGATGAAAAAGAAGAAGATGGCAGAGACGAGGAATACCTAGGAGATTCTTTTCTTGATGAACATGTCTTTCTTTCGTTCTTTCTGTTGTTATTGTTATCGTTGGAGTTCTTCTCGCGCGCAGAGGATATTGTGTTGTAGAGATATAGATACATTCCCGAGTATTTTTTAACTTCATCGTTGTTTTTGTTCATTTTTTCCCAAACAAACGAACCAACAACACAAAACCGAATAATAATCCAACAAGGAAAAGAATAATCACACTTCGTTATCGCGACTCACGCGCGGCGTGAAGAAGAAAAATTGTCTGAAGATGATGCAGCGCAAAGCGAACCCAACCATGAGAAGCACCGCTGCGCTCATCAACAGCGCGAACGCTAAACGTTGCATTGAAACTTCGTTTTTTGCGCGTATTTTTTAACTCCTCTTTTTTGCTTTTTGTGGGAAATTCAGAGGGATCGAGATGGGTTTGTCCACTCATATCTCCACTCATCTCATCTCGAACAACACGCGAAGAGTATAAGAGTGGATAAAAAATGCAGCACTTGAGATTCGTGCAGAGAGTATCTTCTTCTTCCTCCTCCTCCTCCTCTTCCTCTTGCAGAGCGTCGTGTTCGTATCCATCGTCGATGATGCGCTTGACTTCTTCTTCACCTTCTTCTTCTTCTTCTTCTTCTTCTTCTTCCTCCGCATCTTTGTTTAGTGGTAATCTTCTTCGTCGTCGTCACCATGTGCGTTTTGCTGCGAGAAACACGGAACGAAACATCACCACACTGTCATCATCATCATTAACATCATCATTGCCATCATCGAGGAGGAAGAATAGACGAAGGTCACATTTGTTATTCACCACAAGAGCAGCCGCGCCGAATGCGTCTGGCTCAGGGTCGTACGACGAAGGCGTGAAGAAAGATTGGACTGAGTCGATACAGTGGTTACCTTTTATGAACGTCTCGAAGGCGACAGAAACGGAACCCATCATTACGAAAGAGAACGAAGTTGTACTTCCAATTTTCCCGCTCGGATCGAACGTGCATTTGCCGTATTCGGAACACGTGTTAAACATCTTCGAACCCAGGTACCGAGCGATGTATAACGACATCCTCTTCAACGGCTCGAGGCGCTTTGTGGTGCCCATGTGCGACCCGCAAGCTCAAGGCCATTTTAGCAAGTACGCGTGCGTGTTTTACTTGGATGATTTGAAGGAAGTTTCCGAGCAAACGAACGACCAGGTGAAATACGTGTGTTCGCACACGTGCGTATCTGTCGTGCGCATTGAACGCGTGGTGAACGACACGGTTTGGGGAGATCGAAGTTCATATTTGAAAGGCGTGTGCGTGGAAATCGGCGATTACGGGAAGGAAGGAGAAGATGGTGCTGATAATAGTGGCGCGAGTGATGATGGAGAATACACGACGAAAGAATCAATGCTCGTTGAGAAATTTACGCGCATAGTTCAAATGCAACAAGAGTTGGACGAACCGGTTCGATTTAGAGAAGAGTTGGTGAAAGAACTCTCGGCGAAAAATAAAAAAGGAGGATTTTGGAGAATCGTCGAGTTATGGCAATCGTTGCTCACGAACCGAGTGAATTATAAAGAAACTGAGTTACAGCGAGACGTCCAGGCGCTGCTTCAATCTTTCATGAAGTCACAAGGACCGGAATTCGCCGAAAAACAGTCCAGAGGCGAAATCACTTTGAATTCGCTCCCGGAGAACATCCAAAATCAGTTCAAGCAGTTGCAAATAAACTACCAAGAGGAAGCGAGAGAACTGGTAAACGAGGCAATCTATCCGTTTCAGCAGTTGTTAGAACAAGAAGAGCACGTCCAGCGATTAGATTTCTTCTCTGATATGCTAGTGAACGAGGAAAATCGGTTGCAAACGAAGTTGAGCTTAAAGAATTTGTTCTCCTCTTCGCCCTCCTCCTCCTCTTCGGATTCTCCCGACGAGGAAGACGATCCAACGACTGGGCAAGACAACTAAAACCATTGACGCGAATGCAATAGAAACAAAAAGAGTTATTGTTGTTGTATATTCTACTATCTTTACTACATCTTAGATTTGTTCTTGTTTTTCAATATAACTTTACTTCGCCGAGACAAACTTCTTTGCGCGTGTTTGGATAATCGTAGGACAAAAGTATTGTATTCGCGTTCACGCTCGCTCGTTTGCATTCAAACACGTGAACGGGAATTTTGACAATACAACCACCGTCGCCGTCGCGAGTTATGCTGACGCTTTCACTTTCGTTCAGTGTTACAGATTTGGCGCACGGCGTCTCGCTGTATTCTCTCGTAGCATCTCGATCTTGCCGCTTCTCGAGTCCTATCGAAAGGAAACTGAGATTTTCGCAGTTCTCGTCGATAACGCCGTCGTCGTTAATTTGGATTCGAAGTGACATCATCGTAGAATCTCCGTTGACTGAAAACGGTAGGATATTATTCTCACAACCAAGGCATGCCGCAGCCATAGTACCGGTCGAATTGAATTCCGAGCATGCGCCGAAACCGCCGTTTTTGCCTTTATCTTCGACCGCTGGATCGGACTGCAAATCGTACCAAACGCGAAATCTCCATCCGGGCGCGAAACCTACTGGCGTTTTCCCATCGTACACGTAATATTCGTCGCCGTTTTTATTTTTGCGCACGTGAGCTAACGCTCCTTCCCGAGCGTCTAAGGGTTGTTTCGTCACGCAATCCACGGGACGAAACAAGAGGTTCATTTTACCTTGCAAAGGATGCGCTAACGACTCGAACGCCCAAAACGAGAGATCGAAGTGAGGGATATCGCCGCAACAAATCTCTTGTCGGCCGTAAATGTAGTCGCACGGACAAATATCTATGATTTGAATGATAAGTGTTTTATCGCGATCGTAACACGTCGTCTTTTCGCAGAGCTTCGTCCTTTCATCGTCGTCAAAGCACTCTTCGGCGGGAGGAAACGTCGTGTTTTGAATTTCTCGCCCGTATGAATCTCTCGCGTTTTTGTTTTGCTGGAAACGCGTGTAGTTATCGTTGTACTCGATGAAGTCGTTTCGACGAAACGATTTGCGAATTTTCGTTTCGTTATCGTCGCATTTCACTTCATAGCACTGTCCGCAGCTCGATTTCATTTCAAAGTCAGCCAGCGCGGCGACCGCACTTCGCGAAACTGCAAACGGCAGCGACGTTGGCTCTCGTTGCGCGTATTTTTTGCTCGTATACCCGCACCCGTTCGTTTCCAGAACCCGAACTCGTGGTGGGCGAAATATTTCGTTTTCCACTCGTGCGAAGCGTCAAAGTAAGTTCCGCGACCGGTTAACCAACCAATGTCCGGCGAGTAATCGACGTCGTATTTCGTTTTCACTTTTATAACAGTTTTTTTGCTTTTAAGTTGTTGTTCGAGTTGTTGTTGTTGTTCGAGTTGTTGTTGTTGAGCAGCCACAGCCTTTGAGAAGAAGAAGAAGAAGAAGAAGAAGAA
>Ga0209090_10001888_pt1 | contig 13379 bp, 10 predicted proteins | sample ArcticOcean_MG_C_9_FD_187432 | JGI IMG/M metagenome (GOLD analysis project Ga0209090, IMG submission 187432) | Marine microbial communities from western Arctic Ocean - ArcticOcean_MG_CB2_152 (SPAdes) (version 2) | ecosystem: Environmental > Aquatic > Marine > Oceanic | place: Arctic Ocean... | reverse complement strand
TTTACTACTAGGATCCAATATTATTTTATAGGACCAAGGTACCCAATCCCCTTTTAACCATGTCCCATCTAGTTTACTATCGTTGTTTAAATATAATTGTACTTTAAAATTTTCGAAAGTTGGACTAATCGAGGTTGTAGTATTTTGATCTGATTCATATAAAGTTTGATTGTTATCTAACTTTATAATTTGGACTTTACTTAGTTTTAATTTCTCGTGGAACAATCTTCTGTCCTTAAATTCATAACTTTTCTTTTGTAGAGTTTTAACCAATTTTTCATCTATTAGGCACCACAAAGATTCTTCAACCAGCAGTGTTTTCCATAACGATGCATCACTTGGGTTGCTTTGTACTATTATTGTTTGAAATGTAGTATCGAGATTTTCAACTTTAACCTTAAAGGTAGCATTATCATCATTTGAAGTCTTAGGACTAATTTGAGTAGGGTTAAATGAAATAAATTCTTTTACTTCAATGTTATTCAAATTGTCTATTAGGTTGTAAATTTGTTCTCTATCACCGGGGAATGTTTTGTTGTTATCTTGAATCACAGACCAATAGTCTGGTTTGAGGTGGTTTAATTTTATGAGACCCTCTTTATTAGATATTTCAATACTTTTGATTTCATTCTTTTTAAGTCTTACTATTTTTCTTTCACGAAGGTTTGTACTCCAATCTGAAAGTTTTAATACAATGGATTCTTTCAGTTTTAATATATGGTTAGAATAACTTGAGTAACAAAACCGATTAAATTTCGATTCAGTTTGAATAGATTTGCTTAAATAAAATAAATGAACTTTGTCATTGCTTTTAATTTCAAGTTTTACAGACCAATTATCAATTAATTCGTTTTTAATTAATTTTGATGTTTTATTATCAGTAAAATCTAATATTTGTTCAGACAGTAATCTATTAAGTAATAATCTGACATTTTCATTGTTGGCTTTTGCCTTAAATGGTTTTTGAAAGTCCCATTCACCTTCTTTACCCCTCTGAAGTGATGTTACACTAAGTGTTCCATTAGGCGATTTGAATGTAGTGGATATTTTATCTATTTGATAAAGGTTGGTTCTTATAAGTTTTGAATCTAACCAATTTGAGAATTCAGGTCTTATTAACTCAAGAATTTGAGATGATACTCTCCATATCTCAGTCAATTGCTTATCTTTAAAATTTATTTCACAATATACTGATTCTTCATCTCTAGTTTTGTTACCAATTTTAATAACTAAATCGTGTTCACTTTTCGAAAGGGTAAATTTAGTTGAATTAGAATCAATTCCGTAATCTTGTAATACTTCGCCTCGTTCTAAAATTTCATTATATGTAAACAAACGTTCAAATTTTAAGTGCGAAAATAAAGTTATAAAATTCGATATAGCGAATTTATCTACAATCCAATTTATTGGTGAAATAACTTCCCAATCGTAGTCTTTTTTTTCAAGTGATATTCTCTTGTCTTTTTTTTGAATATCAATTTTATAGAGATTATTCAGATTAGAAACTTCTTCATTTTTATAGTCTTTAGCACTATCATTCTCATCTTCTAACGAGACATATATTGCAATAATAAGAAAAATGTTAAGTACGATTAATAATTGTTTCATTGTTTTGTTATAATTCCTTGCGTAACCAACCAACAAATGCACCCAGTAACCCGACAATTATTGGAATTATAGATAGAGCGTATAATAGATCTTCAAATTGTTTACTATTAAGGTTTAGTGTATATGAATTTAAAGGTTTTGGATCAATTTCAAGCATCATAATATCCTCAGTTAACCAAGATATTAAATTTTTACATAAATAAAGATTACCACTATTATTTTTTATTCTTTTATTTGTTAGTATTGATGAACTTCCTAATACTGCTATTTTCCCTTTTGTTGAAATTTTATTATTAGTTCTCAATTTATCTATTTCAGATAGTGCAATAACTGGTACTGGACCTTCCATATCTAATAGATTGTTTTTATCGGGAGGAAATTCTCGGTTTGTCCAAGAAGAAACTGCCCAAGATGAATTACGCGAAAACAAAATCTCCGAAGTTTTAAAGTCACCTGTTGGATGTTCTATTGTTTCAACAGGTCTCAATCTTGTACTTTGTATTGAGTAACCCCCATCCCTTAGTTTATTTATAATTTGATGTGGTCTATCCTTGAAATAGGTTTTCAAAGAATAATCACCAGTAAATAAATCAAAATTGTTTTTCTCTGGATCATATATCAGCATGTCATGACATCGAATCCCCCATTCTTTAAATATTTGCCTAAAACCAAAAGCGGGTTTATCTATCATTGATATCTCTTCAGTTGGATCTAGAGCAAAAAGTACTTTTCCTTTCTCGTGATTTAAGTATTCACGTATAACAGATATTTCCTGATCTTGAAATGTTCCTTTTGGGCCGGCCACAATTATTAATCTAGAATCCATAGGAATTTTTTCTACTGTGGACAAATCAATGGTGGCGACTTTTATATTTTGATTTTCAAGTATTGTTCTTAATTCAGAAAATCCTTTCATTGAATTAACATCTGAAGGACTACCTTCTCCATGCCCTCGAGTAAAGTAAGCGACCTTCCTTTTGTTATCTTCGGTAGCAACAGCTAAAATCGATCGTAAAATTACTTCTTCGCCGCGAAATTCTGTAGGTTCCATAACCCCTAATGTCGATTCCTTCCAATTCCCATAAAAACCAGACTCCCAGATGTTTTCACGTGCAAGTGAGTCCTTTGATCTGAAGATATTGTTTCTATCTAAAACATTTACGCCCTCAATATCTTCATACTTAAATATTATTTGTTTATTCCCTGTCTGAGAAAATATACTAATTACATTTCTTTCAGTTAACTTATACTTATCTATTAAACCTGAAGATGATAACGCGGTGTCAATGTTTATTCTGTGTATTCGGATAGGAAATTTAGAATTAGTATTTTGAAAGGATTCAAGTATTAAGCCTAGGTCGAATAACAACTTTTGGATAATTTTCGGTTGAGTATTATTTTCAGGAATTGTAATGATTATATCTATTGAACTAGAAATTTTATTAAGCCTGCTGATTGTTTCCAGTGACAAGGAATATTTCTTTTCCTTAGTTAGGTCTACAGTGTAATTGAACTTAGAAATGAAAAAAAAAGTACACAATAATAATAGAGTAAGTAAAATGATTGTAATCCAGGAATCCCATTTTTTGTTTCTCTTTGCTTTTTTGAAATCCATCACTTATTGAGTCTTTCAATTTGAATCGCAGATAAAATTAAAAAGAAAATTGTCAGGGAAATCTGGTTCAAAATCGTAGATATATCGATCAAACCAACTGAAAATTGCTCAAGTTTAACCAATCCATTATTAAACGAGCCAAACAAAGCCCCAATAAGTTTATCAGGTTTTGATGAGTACTCATCAGATGTACTGTCGCCGAAAGAAAATGTCATTAGTGCAATATATAAAGTTAATAAGGTGAAGGTTAACATACCAGCAACCATTTGATTTTTGGTAATTGAACTCGAAAAAACGCCGATAGCAGTGAATGTACCACCAAAAATAAATAAATAAATACCACCACCAACCCAATGTTCAATATTGTTAAAACCAAGATTGTAGCCCTGTTCAGGAAAAATAAATAATAAAAGCAGAGGATAACAAAAAGACAGTATCGAAATACATAAAAAAAATAGAAAACATGCTGACCATTTGCCTACTACAAGTAACGAAATATTAATTGGTGCAGATACCAAAGTTTCCAATGTGCCTAATCTTCTTTCCTCAGCAAAACAACGCATAGTTATAAATGGTATAAGGGCAGGCGCACCAAATAATAATCCAACTACAAGTGAAGATAGAGGCGGTAATATCCAATCGGAGTAAGAAAAACTTTCGATAAAAAACCTGAATCCTATCCCAAGTAAAGCTAAAAAATAAAAAGTGGCCACATAAGTGGCTGGAGAAATGAAAAGGGCAAACAATTCATATTTTAAAATGACTAGATATTGTTTCATTTCCGTTTCTTCATTTGGCAAAAATTAGTTTTGTATCTTAGTGTGCTCGGATAAAGTCTTTTTCATCCCAATTTTTTTTGGTTGCTCTCAAAAATATAGTTTCTAAATCAGGTCTTGTAATCTGAAATTCCGAAATTTTTAAATCTTTGTGCTGGAACATCTTTTTAATTATACTTTCTGCAACTGAATCTCCTTTAAGAGTAGAGAAAGTGAATCTTCTTTTGCCTGATGCTTCTACAGGATCATCCTTCAATAATTCACAAGTTGAATCAATCAATCTTACTTCTTTTTGTATGTTGATTTTACTCCCAGATACTACAATTTCGAAAATTGTTTTATTTATAAATCGTTTTTGTAAATCGTATAGAGAACCTTCAGCGACTATTTGTCCATGGCTTAATATAATCATACGATCACAGCATGCTTCTACTTCGGACAGTATGTGACTAGAAAGTAAAAATGATACTTCTCCTCTTAACCGTTCCATCATCTTTCTGGTTACTGCAGATTGATGGGGATCTAATCCAATAGTAGGTTCATCTAAAATGATAAGTCTTGGTTCAGCAAGTAAAGCGTCTGCTATACCTACTCTTTGCCTGTAGCCTTTTGATAAATTACCAATTTTTCTTTCTGAAATTTTCCTTTCGAGATCGCATGTTTCTAGGACAATCTTAATTCTGTCTCTTAGGCGACTTCCTTCTAAACCCTTAAGTAATGCTCGAAAATTTAGGTATTCAATGACGCGTAAATCTTCCGGTAGAGGATTGTTCTCTGCAAGATAACCAATATGATTCCGAACTTGCCCTTCTTCCTCAGCTAGGTCAACTCCGCATACTTTTGCTTCACCCGAGTCAGCTGGAATTAGCCCCGATAAAATTCTTAAGGTTGTGCTTTTACCTGCACCATTTGGACCAAGAAAACCTACTATTTCTCCTTTTCCGATGGAAAAACTGATTCCTTTTAGTGCATGTATTCGGCCATACTTTTTTTTAAGATTTATAACTTCTATTATTGGAAGCGGTCTATTTTCTGCATTCATAGTTTTAGCTTATTTCGTCTTATTTAACTGAAATGCAAGTGCAAGACCATAAATAGTTAAATCTTGATGATGCATTGAATTTTTTAATTCGAAATTTCTACATGCACCACCAGTCTTTATGATAGTTGGTTCATGACCAAATATTTCTTGAACTTCATTAGTCAGAGTTTTGATAATGCCATCCACCATTGATGAATATCCAATCAGTGAACCCATCAGCATTGCATCTTTAGTATCTTTTCCAATTATTGATTTTGGTTCTTCATCGTTAATATCAACCATTGGTAGTAGTGCTGTATTTTCTGCCAGAAAATCTAAAAAACCTTGAGGTCCTGGTGTAATTAATCCTCCTTCATATCCTCCTGATTTAGAAATTACATCAAAAGTTGTTGCTGTACCAATATCAACAACAACGCATGGAAGTTTTACCGAGTAGTAAACTGCAAGAGAATTAGCAATACGATCTTGTCCTATTTGCTCAGGTTTAGGGTAATTTATTGGGAATTGACCATTAGATTTATAATTTAAATTGTATAACTTAATATTGTGTAAATTTGAATATTTTATTAATGACTTTTCAGCCTCAGGAACAACCGAGCAGTATGAAACTTCTTTATTATTGAAACTCGGAAACTCGGAAAATTTAATTGGGTTATTTATTAAATTTTCAGTGGGAATATTTTCTTCTGCAGTTAATTTTCCATCAAGATAGACACCCATGTGCGAGATTGTGTTTCCAATATCGAGGCAGGAAATAGTAGCAGTTAATTTTACCATTTTAATACAGTTAAATCACCACTATTCAGATGCTTAATTCGTCCATTCCTTAACTTGATTTTAATTGCCCCATTTTCATCAATTCCGATAGCTTTTCCTCTAGTAGTTTCTTTCCCGATTTTGATTTCCACATTTTTCTCATTGAGTGCATCCAATTGATTCCATTTTTCTAATAAATCTTTCTTACTAATGCCATTCAATGATTTTTGATAACTAGATAGTACAGTTTTGATAATCTTAGATGTTAATTCATGAATTCGATAAATTTGTCCATTAATATCATGAAGTGAAGTTGACATTTTTGATATATTTTTTGGGAAATGTGAACTTTTAGAGTTTACATTAATTCCTATTCCCAAGACCATTGACCTGACATGTTCGCTGTCAATAGATGCCTCTGTCAGCATTCCGCCTATTTTTTTTCCTTTGATCACCAAATCGTTGGGCCACTTTACATTAATTTCTTCGTTACCTGTGTGTGTTTGAAGAAGTTTGGCCAGGCACATTCCTTGCCATAAAGTAAAGGTTCTTAATTTTATTAAATTTATGTTAGGACGGAGCGCAATTGATAGGTTTATGTTACCATATTGCGGACTATGCCAAGACCGTCCTAATCTTCCTCGGCCAGCGTATTGCTGGTTTGCAATTACCGCAAAAGGTGCTTTCTCCCCATTTGCCAACATTCTTTCTGCTTCTGAATTCGTGCTATCAAGTGAGGGGAATACAAAAATATTACATTTAACTTTTACTTTGTGAAGCCAAGCCTCTAAGAGGAACTGATTAAATTTATCGGATTCAGCTGCTAATCGGTACCCTCTATTCTGAGAGGCTTCTATTGACAATCCTTCTTTCCTTAACTTTGCAATTCTTGCCCATACGCCAACTCTAGACATTCCCAATTTTTCCGCTAAAATACTCCCGGAGATATAATAAGGAGATGCCGACAAAAGTAATCTCAAAAGAAAGCTACTTGGATTTTCATTCAAATTCTTCTTTTTAGCAGTTGGAGGCTTTACGCTCTTTCTTTGCCCTGGAGGATATTTTGACACTTGAATTAACTTATTTCCAATCTAAACCGATGTCTCGCCACCGACTTGTATGAATCGGTGCGCCAGTTGAAATAAAATGAGGTTGAGTTTTAGCAAATTCGTCTAATGATTTTAATGAAATTCCACCACTTGCTTCTATCACAACTCGATTGTCGTTAACCGAAACAGCTTTTCTGATTTCCGATGGCTCAAAGTTATCTAGTAAAATTGCATCAACTCCAGCATCTATAGCCGTTTCTAAATATTCAATTGAATCAATTTCTATTTCTAGCAAATTATTATCAGAGTTATTTTTGACTTTAGATAAGAATGAAGAGAAATCTTTTATTGATGAAATTCCCAAAGCTGCAAGGTGATTGTCTTTTATCAGTATTCGGTCAAACAATCCCATTCTGTGGTTAAAGCCACCGCCACAAGCTGTCGCATACTTTTCGAGTACTCGAAGTCCTGGGGTTGTTTTTCTTGTGTCGAGCAAACCAACATTTTCTTTATCAAGTATCGAAACATATTGATTACTAGTGGTTGCGACTCCAGAAAGTCTTTGTATGAAATTTAAAACAGTTCTTTCAGTTAACAGAATATCTGCTTGTTTCCCGTGCAATCTAGTAATGCTCGATCCACTAGTTATATTATCACCATCTTGTATAAAGTTTTCAACTCGGATCGAACTTATTTTAAATGCCTGAAAAATTAATGGTAAAAGAGGCAATCCGCAGACGGTCATGCTTTCTCTGGCCACCAAATCTGCGGTTCCTGTTCCTCTTATTTGGCATAGATTCGATGTAAGGTCACCATTCGATGCAAGGTCTTCTTGAGCACATAGTTTTAAATGATCTTTCAGATGTGATTGATCAATCTCTTCCCAAGAAATTCTCTTTTGAAATTTACTTAATGCAACAGGCGGCGGAGTCACTTTAAACTAGAAATTCTCTATTAATTCTATTGTTGGTGGAATATCTGAAATAACTTGACCTGGACTTGGACCAACGCCCAAGAAACGAATTTTGGGTAAAGTTAGATGATTAAAACCGTCTGGGTAAGCTGATTCAATTATGCTTGAAACCATTCTTGCGACATATCTCATAGCAGCGACTGGAAATTCCGAAAAAGACTTCATTTGACTTAAATCTTCACTCCATCCGGGTAATGACTCATAAACCGGTGACAATGCTTGATGAAGTGACTCCTGTCGTGGGACATCTTTTGTAACTTCTCCATTTGGCATTTTGTAAGCCACGCATATTTTTAGTTCAGAAGGATTCTCTTTGTCCATAGATAATGCGTCTAATTTATTAATGACAAGCTCATCAAACCCACAATATCTAAGAGCGTTCCCTTTTTCAACAGCATCAAACCATCCGACCATTCTTTGCCTCCCAGTGGAAGTACCAAATTCCAACTTGGCTAATTTCCTGCCGAGTGGATGGTTTTCGTGATCGATTTTGGAAAGAAAATGATGTGTTCCCACTTTTGTATCGTATGCTTTACAGCATCCAATAGTTGTAACTTCTTGAACCGGAATTCCCCCAGAAGCAAATAACTCAGATGTGGTAGTATGGGATGCAGTTACGTTTGGTGTAAATCCGTGTCTTTTATCAAGCCAATAGGCTTGTCCGAACTCTGCGACTATAGATTTTGACTGAGATTTATTTTTTAACAATTCATTTCTAATATCTCCAATACAACCTACAAGTTGTTTGCCTGACTCCCAATAGACTTCCTCGAGATAATCAAAATTTAGCGTAAATGGTTCTTTTCCCATGAAGTTATGAAAATTGAATTCTTCTTTATGAAAAATCCCATCATCAATAGCTTCTTGATTGGCTCGATTCTCGGCAACGGAAAGGGTTGAAAAGAACTCAGACCAATCGAGTTCATTTACTTTGCAAACATATCGAATAGTATCCAACGCCCTTTGAGTTCTTCCTTGAAGAGAGATTTTGAACTTAGATCGGTCGTCTAGAAACTGTTGATAAAATATTTGCCATTGTCCCGTTTCGTCACAGTAGGCAGGGCTAATTCCTCGACCAGTTGAACCACGATTCTCCATACCTAGTTGCTTGACCCGATAATTTTCCCAGGCTAAGTCAAGTAATCGATGAGTAAGATCACTCATTTGAGTTTTCTCATCGATAAGTAACCTTTTAAAAACCGAAATCCCCCTAGATTCAAGTGGCTTTGCTTCCCATAAGAATTTTCTTGGGTCAGCTACCACTCCGCTTCCTATAATTAGTTTTTGCACATCCGGGTTGCCTACGCCAGAAGGTAAAAGGTTGAGTTTGAGACCTGCTGCAGTGTGGCCCGCATTTGCTCCTCCATTTACTTTAATTACGCCAGCGGGTAGGTTTCCACTCTGATTTTTTATTTGGTCTAAAATTTCATGGACAACTCGACCCTTACCTTCGTCTCCCATGCTAATTCCAAGAACAGAAAATAGATTGGTGGATGATTTGTTGGAAAAATTCATAAAATAATGAGAGAATTTATGTTCTGGCAAAATCGCTTCGTTTTACTTCGATCACATCATGAGTACCTGATTCCCTTTGGCCTGCAGCACTTACCTGAATGTATCGTGCTTTTTTATTGAGTTGATCGAGCCTTTCTGCACCTAAATAGCCCAGACCTGCACGAATCCCTCCAGCCAAGGCTTCGAGCGTTTCTTTAACCGACCCGGCGACTTCTTTAAGTGCTTCAACGCCTTCCGGGGTGCTTTTTGAAGAAAGGTCTTCCTGTTTATGACCATACCTTGATGCAGACCCTTCCTTCATTGCTTCGAGACTGCCCATCCCTCGATATTGTTTATAATACTTACCCTCAATCTCAATGATCCTACCAGGAGCTTCTCGGCAACCCGCAAGCAATCCTCCACAAATCACTGCTTTTGCTAGAGTTAATGCTTTAACGATGTCCCCTGATTTTGAAATGCCGCCATCAGCAATTATTGAAACTCCTTTCTTTTTTGCACCTTGCGAGGCTGCGTAAAGAGCGGTCATTTGGGGGATTCCTACACCAGCTACAACCCGAGTAGTACAAATTGAGCCAGGTCCTTGACCTACTTTAATAGCATTTGCTCCTGCGTCAGCGAGGAATTCAACACCCTCGCCTGAAGTTACATTGCCGGCGATAATAGTTAAGTCTGGAAATGATCCTCGAATGAACCTTGTAGCTTCTCCAACCCCTTTTGTATGACCATGGGCAGTGGAAACGGCAACGGCGTCGAGGCCTTGTTCTACCATTTCAGAAACATGTGCCCCAAGGGAATCCTTGTCTAATTGACCATCTTTATTTCGGGGGATAGAAACCGCAGCGCCGCAAAGGAGTCGGAATTTCGAATCTCTTGCCGGTTTTAAATGATCCCTATTTTCCTCCATGATTCTCTCAATATCGCTTAATGTATAAAGACCACGCAATCGATCTTCTTTATCCACTACTAAAAGTTTATGAATGCCCATATGCTTGCTGAAAAACTCATCAGCAGTCGCAATTGGATCATTTCCTACTTCATTTTCTTTAATTGTATAGACTTCGTTCCGAGCAAGCATACCGTCAGTTACTTTACGACTTTTATAGCGTTTTTTAACCACTCTCCCCGGCAACAGACCTAAAAGCTTTTCCTGATCGTCCACTATGGGGAAAGTGCGAAATTGAAAGTTTTTATCTTCTATCAATTCCAATACATCCCCAACAAGTTTATCTGCAGTTATTGTAATTGGATCTTGTATTAATCCGTGTACATGGTACTTGACTCGTGCGACTTCCTTTACTTGGTTACGAGTAGACATGTTATAATGAATAAGTCCAATACCGCCACAAAGTGCCATGGCTATTGCCATTTCTGACTCTGTGACCGTATCCATATCAGAAGATAGAATCGGAATACTTAATTTAATTGATTCCGAGATGTTAGTGTCAAGTCGTACATCTCGAGGAATGACCTCAGAATAACATGTTGCCAAAGATAAATCATCAAAGGTAAGACCCTTTGGAATACTTTTGCTGAAAAAATCATCTGCTTTTAAATAAAAATCTTCGTCCATAATTCGTTTATACGACATTGTACATATAAGATGTTTATGATCGAAAGAGTCTATCGTCTCAAGAATAATTAATGAATCCTAATCGACAATACCGAATTTACAGGCATAAATTTGTAACTCCTTTGCAAACTGCTCATGGTATTTGGAGTGAAAGAGTAACCATTATTTTAAGGGAAGAAGATAATAAAGGGAGAATTTCTTTTGGTGAACTTTGTCCGACACCAGGCTTTATAGATATACCATTGAACGAACTTTTACCCATTGTTGAACGGTGGGTGTTGGGAGAGCCCTTTAAATTGAACAGTTTAATGAAAAGTGCGATTTCATGTATGGAAAGTGAAATATGGGATTCATCTTTTGGGGAAAATTATTCATCAACAATTTTCTCGGCAGAACTTATTACACTTAATTCGGATTTAGCAAATCCATCCGCTGTTTACAAAAAAAAGATTGGACTTTCTACATCTTTGAGTGAAATTCAGGAAGTTAAAGATTTTTTAAATTTGGTTCCCTTAGATTCTATGATTCGGCTAGACGCAAATGAATCTCTCAGTATTGATCAGATTTTTCAATGGAACGAAGCCTTTGCTAATGAGTCGAGACTTCAATTCATCGAACAACCTTTACCTAGAGAAAATATCGATGAACTTCTTAAGATTGAACAAGAATTGAGCATCTCCCTCGCCCTTGACGAATCCTTAGTTTGGAAGAATGCCTTATCTTTTTTTGAAGAAAAAGATTGGCAGGGATTTTATGTTCTCAAACCTTTTCTTTTTCAAGATTGGAGCAAAATGTTAAGGTTTATTCGTGCAAAACCAGAAAAGACAATTGTTTCCACTATATTTGAAAGTCCATTCGGGTATGAAGCTGTGTGCAGATGTGCATCGTTCTCAAACCAAGTCGCTGGACTTGATCGAAATTTATTCCAATTGAGTGATCAAGAGTTTTCACAGCACCATCAAAAACCTCTATCTTCGCAAACTATTTCGGTTAGCTTTCTTGATGAATTATGGGGGAATCTATGAAAATTAAATTTCAAAATTATAATAATTCCTGGATCGACGATAAGAATGATTTTAACAATGAAAATCTTTTATATGCACAAAAGATTTTCGCACTGTTACAAAAAGGTCGATCCGTCTGGTTAGAATCGAATTTGAGTATTCATAGGGCGGAGAAAATTGAAAGTCATAATTCTATGGCTTCTCTGTATTTTCGTTCGGGAGGTACATCAGGGATTAAAAAGTGGGTTAGGCACAATGAAATAACAGTTAATTTTGCTATTCAGGGTCTTCTTGAGACTTTAAAGGTCGAAGGGAAAGGGATATCTTCTTGGTGTTGTTTGCCTTTAAATCATGTTGGTGGCATGATGCAAATTTTACGAGCGATGGGATCAAGGGGTAAGATATTCTTTTCAGATTATCGAAAGCTTTTAGAAGGGCCTTTAGATCAGCGGATCGCAAACAAATGGATTTCATTAGTTCCAACACAATTACATCGATTAGTCACAAGTTCAATTGCCTGTGAAAACTTGAGAAAATTTAATGGTATTTTTATTGGAGGGTCTTCACTTTCAGAAAAACTTGCTCAAAAATGTAGGATTGAGGAATTACCTTTATCTCCCTGTTATGGTATGTCTGAAACCGCAGGGATGGTAACCCTTTTGGACCCCCATTCATTTAAGCAAGGATTAGGTGGGGTTGGTCGCGTTCTTCCTCATGCTCTATTGTCTGTAAATCCTACAAATAATCGTATTGCAGTTAAGGCAAAAAGCATGTGTCTAAACCCCGTTGAAGAAGTTAAGGCAGTAGATCAATGGTTAAGCACACCAGATTATGGATATCATGATTCCGATGGAAATTGGTTCATTCAGGGGCGTTTAGATCGTATTGTAGTAACTGGAGGAGAGAAAGTGGATCCTCATTTAATAGAAAAAGTGATACAACAATTTGATTTAGTAGATGAATGTTTAATCCGTGGAGTTGAAGACCATGAGTGGGGGCAAATTATAGTCGCATACATTACACCTACTACTATAGATATTGAGAAACTAAAACAATTCGCTCAAGATCGACTTGAACCATATTCCATTCCCAAGGAATGGCACTTAGTCAACGAATTACCTTTATCTGAGATGGGGAAACCAAATAATTAAATTTTATCTACAATCTGGTCGGCTAAACCATAATCGATCGCTTCTTGTGCATTAAGATAAAAGTCTCGATCTGTATCCTGTTGAATTTTGTCAAGAGGTTGACCAGATGTTTTGGCTAAAATTCCGTTAAGTTCTTCCCTGAGCTTTTCCATTTCTTGGGCTTGTATGTTTATATCTACCGCCGCCGCAACCATTCTTCCAGTAATGAGTGGTTGGTGAATCAGAACTCGAGAATGAGGGTATAAAAAACGTCTCCCTTTAGTGGCACCGCACAGCAGGATAGACCCCATACTTGCGGCCATTCCAGTAACAATGACAGC
>Ga0209090_10001885_pt1 | contig 13388 bp, 9 predicted proteins | sample ArcticOcean_MG_C_9_FD_187432 | JGI IMG/M metagenome (GOLD analysis project Ga0209090, IMG submission 187432) | Marine microbial communities from western Arctic Ocean - ArcticOcean_MG_CB2_152 (SPAdes) (version 2) | ecosystem: Environmental > Aquatic > Marine > Oceanic | place: Arctic Ocean... | reverse complement strand
ACTTTTTCAAAACCATCCGAGCCCATGCTGCCGCGAAACTGCCGCCGACACTAGGACCATTTCGGACCCGCTCTAACCCGACTCTCGCCCAACCCTAATGGGGGGGGCAGCAGTTCTCCGAGGCGTGCGCGGCCGGGACCATCCAGCTACCGCCGGACGGCAACCCCGTGATTCTCCTTGCGGACCACCAGACGACGGGCGGGTACGCCGTGCCGGCGGTCGTCGCGCGGTGCGATTTGTGGAAGGTCGGCCAGTGCCGGCCCGGGGACGAGCTCGTCTTCGAGAAGACTACGTATGGTGAAGCGGCCGCCGAGCTACGAAAGATGCGGAAGCGGGCCATCGCCTGCGCGGCACGTGTCGTCGACGGCGCGGACGTCGACCTGGCGGCGCTGGCGCTGGGGCCGAACCAGGTGGGGGATGTGTTCGAGGTCGTGTGAGTAATGTTATTGCTTCTAGTACTAAGCGAGTAATGGGACTGAGTCGCCCGTGCCAGTGGGAATCAATTTCACACTATCACATCTAACTTTCACACTGAATAATATTACCGAACAGGGCCTAGGGGAATGCCAGAATGCGGAGAAGCAGGTGAGATCATCCTCTAGCCGATCACAACGCTGAGTATCGCCGGCACCATCCTAGCGACGAAAAAGCCCCAGTGCGAGCGGCGCGGCGCCGAACCGCGCGTTGCCGGGGATTCGGTGGCCTCTGATTTCTCAAGGACGCTCATCAAGTCCATCTCGCGCACGTACTCGTAGGCGACGTGCTGCTTGTCGGCGATGGTAAGCACCGCCCGGGGGTGTATCTGGACCTCCACCACCAGATCGCGGTGCAGGAAGTTCAAGTTTATATCGCGGTAGCTCGAGGGCGTGGCCTCGCCGCCGAATCGATTCTTCACTTGCACGACGCGAATGACGCCCGCCCGCTCGAGCGCTTCGAGCTTGTCTGCAATTACGCGCAGCTCGGACACCGTCTCACACACGACGCTGGCCCGCAAAACGTCGCGCAGGCACCTCACGTCACCGTTGTAGTCCTTCGCTATCTTCTCGCGGGCCCGATAGAGAGTTTTGAGCTCAGAGCCCTTGGTCTCACGGGACGGCTCCGTTGGTGCTCGACCCGCTCGCGCCAGAGGCTCGACTACTTCTAACTCGAATGCACGGACGCGAGCGCGCGCCAGGACGTAGAGCTGGCGCAGGTCGTCCGTCGGCTGCCGCAATTTGTCGGCGAGCTTTTGCGGGGCGGGCCGTAGGTCATCATCCGTTGCGCCAGCGAGGCTCTGCTTCGTAGCGTCCTCGAAGAGCGAGCTGATCTTGTCGATGTCCTCGACCTTCAGGACCGTGCCGCGGATCGTCGGGATCAGGTACAGTAGCGCGGCGACGTACGCGACGAGCCCGCAGATCCACGTCGGAGACTCTGTCGCAACGCTCTGCGTGAGTAGATAGAAGAGCACAATGAGCCCGGAGCTGCCGACGAACACTGAGAGTACGAGGCGGTCGCTGGTCTCGAAGTAGCTCATGACCAGCGTGATCAGCGCCAGGTACGCGCGCCGCTGCAAGCGCCGCGTCCACGCGACGAAACCGGGCGACAGCCAGCTAGACGAACATTTCTCGCAATACCCGCTGTCGTTGTTGTGGAACGCGCTGCAACTGCTGCAAGGGTATGGGTTCGCGGCTGCCGTCGTCTCGTCCAGCAAGGAACTAGACACGCGCCCGGTGTCGTCAAGTGTCGAACGCAGTGATGGCGCCGCCGTGGGCGCGTCGGCCTCGACCGAGGTCTCCATTAATGCAATTGCTGCAGCACTGTGAGGCAGCCGAGCGATGTCCGGAGCTGGTGCCCCGCAGTAATAGGGCTGCCCCGGCAGGCGTCGAGGCCCGCAACCAGCGCCACGAGCAGCTTAGGTCTTTTCCAACTCTGCATGCATGATATGCACGCACCCACTATTTACAGCACGCGCCATTGCCCATCAAACTTCGCGTGACAGCCATAGCTTTCAAAGCGTTTATAGCGCAGCACCACACTAGCACAGCACCAAAATAGGTGCCAGCGCCAGCGTCGACGAGGTTACCATCGATGGCGAGCTCGCGAAGGTGCTGAGCGCGTCCGACGGCGACCTCGCCAAGGCCGCGGACAAACTCAACCGCGACATAAAGCGCATGGTCCCGAAGACCGCGAGCGGCCGCCTCGATCCCGCTTCGATAAAAGAGACGAGCGCGAGTCGGTGCTAGATGTCGTTGGACGGGCGCGGCGCCTCGCAGAGCACGGCTACGCTGTGTCGTGGGGGTACTACAGAAAGACCGTGGACGGAGGTCCGGCGGCGCGGGACGCCGACGAGCTGCTCGAAGAAACGAGGCGGCTCGCAGAGGACTTCCCCGACGAGCCGCCGCCGCCGCGCTGCGACTTGCCAGAGGGTGCATCCATCAACGAATTAGCCGGTCTGGCCTATCTGAAAGGCGACAGACTCCTCGAGCCGCTCGAAGCCATTGTCCAGGAAGCGGGCGGCGAGTATAAAAGGGGGCCGCGAAAGAAGGAGGGCCGAATCAAAGAAAAAATGGAGGAGTACGGCGGTGACTTTGCGCGCGTTGTCGATCTCGAGCGTACGACCGGCGTGTTCGACTCCGTGGACGACCTGAGCCTCGCCATCTCGCTGCTGATAGCTGCCTCTCGCCGGGGCGACATCACGATCCGGCGCTGCAAAGACCGCTTTGGCTGCCCGTTCGAAAACGGCTACCGCGACCTGCAACTGAACGTCGAACTGGAAGGCTTCGTCGGGGAGCTCCAGTTGAATCTGAGGCGTATTACCGAGGTGAAGGCCAAGGCGCACACGGTCTACGAAGTTGAGCGCGTCCTCAAGAACGGCGAGGGAAGGGGTGCGCTGGAACGCGCCGTCGACTGCCCGGGGCTCGAGAGCGAGCAGGTCCTGCGGCTCACGATCGACGGCGGTCGGTCGGTCATCGACGATACGTTCGGGTCTCTCGCCGTGTTCGAGGCGGCGCTGGACCGGGCGCTGCCGCGAGGGTGTGAGGTCGCGAACGTGTATTCCGGGGACCAGGGCGGCGTGCTCGTGCGGCTCGGCGTTGATGACGTCGGCGCCATGGCCCAGCTGCGGGACGACGTGATCTTTGGGTCAGCATTCGAGGAGGCGCTTCGCCGCGTGACGCCGCGGTGGGAACGGCCCGCGACGGACGACGAGCTGCGTGAAATGGGCTTTGAAGTGGGCACGTCAATCGACGGGCGAGATTTATTTATTAGCCAGGACTCGAAATTTGCACGTCGGGCGAGACCGACAGTTCCTGGTGTGGAGGCGAAGATAAGCGTCGACCGCTCCTCCTTCCTCGAGTGCTACGCGCGGCTCATGATGCGGCTCATGTGCCCCGTACCGTTAATTAAGCTGTTTTGCGCCGCTCGTCAGAACGCTGTTCTTCGCCGCTCGCACTTTCGCCACGTCTAAAAACGTTTCTACTGACTCGACTTTTTTTATCTGTCGCGAGGTTGAGGTTAGGATTCGGTCCGAGTAAGGGTTAGGATTAGGAGTAGACTAGGGTTAGGGTTGGGCGAGAGTCTGGTTAGAGCGGGTCCGAAATGGTCCTAGTGTCGGCGGCAGTTTCGCGGCAACGTGGGCTCGGATGGTTTTGAAAAGGTGCTCATCGGAACGCGGGGAGCGAGAGAAACGTTTTTAGAAGTGGCAAAAGTTCGAGCGGCGAAGAACAGCGTTGTGACGAGCGGCGCAAAACAGCTTAAATGCTAGTGGCGCAAAACTCACTAGGGCCTGTTGCCCCGTACCGTTAACGGTACGGGGCACCGCCTCGACTACGTATAATTTCCGTAACAGATTTTCGGCTGTTCCCATCTCTAAACCAAAATGCGCAGGTGGGGGGAATCGCCCCGGTACCTGTGCAGTCGGGGGTTTAGCCTCCCGGATTCCCAGGGCCTGCGGTGTAGCCTTGGCCTTGACGTCCCGCGGCGCCTTGCGGCGTGATTTCTTGCCCATGGCTAAGTTCCAGGCTAATGTCTGCCAGTGACGTCGCGCGGGCCCCCCGCAAAATGAAACCCGTTTTTATTGGTGTAAACCCGCACGAAATCGTCGCTTTTGCCAAAAAGAGAGGTGTACTGCTCGTTCACTGCTACACAGACACTAGCAGCAGTGAGCACGCTTCAGCGGTGACGCTTCTACAGTCGTGGACCGTATTTCAAGTCAGCGCGCCGCACGCCCATTGAAAAGCCCTCACAGAGGCTGTCCCAACGCTGTCACGCAGAGCCGCGGCGCAGCCCTCGCCACCGCCGCAGCGCTGAATAAACCATGACCGACTACTCCAAGTGGGACGCCTTCGAGGACTCGGACGACGAGCGCATCGCCGCGGACTTAAGAATAACAAAAAAAGCCGAAACGCCCGAGGAGAAGCAGCGGGCCGAGGAGGCTGCGGCCATCGCGAAGAAGTTCATGGAGACGCCGGACCCTATGCCCGTAGGACGTAAGATGGACGGCGCGGAGAACCCGCAAGCCGTGTCGGCAGAGGAGGCCAAAAGACGGAACGACGCCTGGTGCGCCTGGGTCAACGACAACAAGGAGGGGAACGACGCGGTCCGGGCCGCGTTAGAGGCCAAGGATCCCGAGAACTGGAAGCACGTGAGTTACGCTCAAATGATGAAAAACGGGGTCGGCATGGGCGTCGCGTATCCGTTCGACGCGGAGTGGTTCAAGTCCGAGCCGACGGCGGACGAGATCCCGCCGGACATTCCTCCGGGCTTTTTGAACGGGTGTTTTGATGAAATAGATCCGTCTACCGTCGAACAAATTGTGTATTCCGGCCCGGGCGAGTGGCACGGGAAACTCGTGACGCCGGCCGAGGCGTCGTTACTAGACTGCTTCGCCATCGACAAGGCCGAGGCCGCCGAGAAGGAACGGCTCGCGAAGGAGAAGAAGTCGACGTCGAAGGACGAGGCCGACCGGCGCCAAAAAGCGCTGCAGGCCGCCAAGCGCAAGGCCGATTACGAGGCCGCCTCCAAGCCCAAGGACTTGAAGCTCGCGCCGGACATTAAACCGCCGAAGCCGCCGAAAGCGCCGGAGTGGGACGGGGGCCGCGCGGTCGTTCAGGCGGCGGCCGCGGCCGCCCAACAAGATGTGGAAAAGGCGCCTCCAATAGCGCAGCGCGGCACGGCAAGTACGACTGTGCCGAAGCGCGCGAAAAGGGCGCGGGAGGACGTCGTGGAGGCCGATCCCCGCTTTGTTGTCGACGAGGCCAGTTGGGAAACAAGAGATGTGGCAAAACTCATCACAGAACAGTTGCCCTTCGACTCGACGACGAGCGACGAGGAATATTTAGAAATAGCTCTCCCGGACTTCCCGCAAAACGACACGCTCGTATTGCACGTGAGCGTGCCCGCCGCCGTCGAAATCTGGGCCATGAACCTGTGCCAGGCGGACCACGACGACGGCGCCAGTATCCTGTACCACTTCAACCCGCGGCGGAAGGAGCGCGGGGGGCGCTTGGTCGAAAACGACAAAAGTGAGGACGACTGGGGCCGCGCCGTGAAGAACGGCCTGCCGCCGCGGCCGTCCCTGTTCGGCCTGGCCAAGGCCGAGGTGGCCCTTAGAATTGTGCGGAAGGGCGGGAACGTGGACGTGCACGTGACGGTCAATAGGTTGCAGGTCACGTCGTGGCGGCTGCGGAGCGAAGTTAAAGCGGGTGGCCTGGCGTTATTGGTGCCGACGCGCGACGACTTCGGGAACCGGCAGGGCGTCACGGTGCACGACGCGTGGTGGGGCGCGCTGCCCCTGCTGCCGGCGCACAAGCCCCACCGGGAGCGGCAGGCGTACTAATGTAGTTTTTCAAACGTTGCGCCCCCAGACGCGACCGCGCAGCCCCCACCCAGGACCAGCGTGTTTCTTTTTATTTGTTTTTATGCCACTGGCAGTGTGGGGGAAGGGACGGGGAAAGGGGAGGGTGACACGCGAATCAGCCGTGTCCTGTTCTGCAGACCCCTGCAGATCAAGAGCAACTGCCGACTTGGCCAACACCGGTGCATTCCCGGCATCCGCCAGCGGGCACCGTCACCCCCTCGTTGCCGCCGTAGCAATCGAACTCGATGCCGACCCCACCATCGGCCTGCGTTTCGGATTCCCCCGCGTGGGGGCGGCGGGCGCAGTGGACACGGGTCGCACGTAGATCTCGGCTTTGCCCGGGGCGCTGACGGTGATGTCACTTCCCGCCGTCGAATAGTCCTGCGCGCGAGGAAGGCGTCGAGACCACTCGAGCGGAGGTTGTAGGACGCAGGACACGCGCCGCAATCTCGACGCTGACGCCGCCGACGCCGGTGCCCCTGTTGACAATCTTCGCGTTGTCGCCGCCGACCTGCGCGCGGCGCATCAGAGGGCTTCGAGGGGCGGGCGACACGGACGCGGGAGTGTGCGGTGATGCTGTCGGTGATAATGCCGTCGTTGATGATCGTCGCGTCGTTGCCGTCGTCGTCGACCTGCGCACGCCGTTTCAGAGCGCTTCGTGGGGCAAGCGAGATGGGACGCGGGAGGCATGCCTCGATCGTGTTGACTTCGCCGTCGAACTCGTTGGTGACCACCGCGTCGTCGCCGTCGACCTGCGCGCGCCGCATCAGAGCGCTTCGTGGGGCGGGCGAAACGGACGCGGGAGCGTGCGTAGATCCCGTCGGTGATAATGCCGTTGTTGACGACCTTCGCGTCGTCGCCGTCGACCTGCGCGCGCCGCATCAGAGCGCTTCGTGGGGCGGGCGACACGGGACGCGGGAGCGTGCAGAGATGACACCGATGATGCCGCCGCTCTTGACCATGACCCTGGCGCACGCGAGGCCCGCGGGGACGTTGATGGTGTAGCCGCTGAAGTCGCCAGCGACCACGACGCAGGTGTTGTCGGCCGTGACGGCGTAGTCCGCCGCGGCGGAGTTGAGGGTAATCGTCGCGCCAATGCAGGGGCACTTCTCGACCGTCGGCGCGGTTGTCGGCGCGTCAGTGCTGAAGATGCCGCCCATGCCGTGGACGGACGTGGCCTTGGACGCCATTAGCGCGAGGGCGATGATGCGAACCATTATGTTGTTGTTGACCTGTGTGTGGGTGCGCGTGTGGGCTGGAAAGGACGAAGAAGAGCAAGTTTTTGCGGCCGCGGCGCGCGCCGCGCTACGGAGCGAAGGCGGCGGGTGGTCGCCAAAGCCTTCATGTTGTGTGGCCGCGCGGCCGACTAGGAGACGCGGCGCGGTACTTGCGCTTGCCGATGATTTTTTTGACAGCTGGACGGCAAGCTGCTCGAAGAAATCCGTACCTATGCGGTGGCCTTATCGCGGCCGCGCATGGCCCCCGCGAAGGCGCCGTCGAGGATGTCCCGGCTCCAGTTCGCCGTTGGCGTACCGACGGTACCGTGGCTAGCCACACGTGCCGCGGCACCCACTGGCACGCCCCGAGCAAGTAGTCACCACACACTTACGCCCTACTACTTGCCGCGGCTCAGCCGCATCTCCGCGAACCGAATGGCGTCCTTGATTTCTTTGTTTTTGGGCTCCAGGTCGCGCGCTTTGCCCAGCTCGGGCAGCGCCTCCCGGAAGCGGTTTAGAGCGTGCAGGGCCAGGCCGCGCCGGAAGTGGGCCTTGGCGTAGCTAGCATCTTCGCCGACGCTGGCGACGGCGTCCGCCAGAGCGCGTTGATGGTCGCCCAACTTCAGGAAGCACGCCGACCTATTAGCTAAAACAACGGCCCGGCCGTGCCCGCTCGAAAACGCCGGCCGGTCCAGGGCCACGGTGTAGTGGACGGCGGCCTGGCCGTATTCTCTCTTAGAAAAAGCCTGGTTTCCACTTAGTTTCTCCCGCTCGGCGTCGAAGGCTTGTTCTTCATCAATTGTAGCCGTCGTGGCGCCCTCCTGCTCGAGCTCCCGCACGGTCGTACCAACTAAGCGCTTCGAGGTGCCTTTTACGATGCGTTCCGTCACGAGTTTACCGTCCACCAATTGCGTCACAAATTGTTGTTCTTTAACAGGCGTCTCCTTGCAAAGGAGGGTCCTATCATAATTGTCCACTTCCGTTCGTATAGCATCTTTCTTACCACCAGCGGAGACCGCCAGTCTTTTACACGCGGCGGTGTACACGCGCGGCCCGTCCGGCGCGCCCTCGTCGAAGCATTGTCGCGTCGCCCATACTATACTACAGTCATCACACAAGTCGCACTGCACCGTGTGCAGGACTTTACTCGTCATCAACGTCGTTTTGGTGCACCGCGACACTTCCGCAAAAGACGTCACCAGCGGACACCTCAGTTCAATGACGCAATCTTCGCACGCGCTCAAGAACACCTTGGCGAGCTTCAGGGAAGGGAGTAGTGTAATAACGGTGTCCTTGCACTCCCTGATGTCCACGACTAATGCTTTGCCGAGCATTTTTTTATCGACTATGATCGGTTTCGTCTCGCCTTGAATCACGAGCTTCTGCATCTGCTCCTCGCTCTCGCGCTTCTGCCAGAGCTTCTTGGCCTCCCTGAGTGCCGCGTTGGTGGCCTTGTCCTGGGCCTCCGCGGCGGACTTGGGGCCCTTGTCGGTCCCCAGGTCCAGCGCCGCGGCCTGCTTCTGGATTTCATCTTCGTCCTCGGCCTTCTTTACTTCATCCTTGGCGATGGCGTCCCACTTGGCGTGGTAGTCTTTTCGTGCTTTCGTCTGCTCGACGAGGGTGGACATGGTCTGCCGAGTGAGGAGCAGTGCTTGTGCGCGACTAGAAATCGATGCGTTTCTTGGACAGCACTGCTGGACCGCAGCGATGGCGTTACCCGCAGCGTAGAAATGCAGCGCGGCGGGAGATTAAATTTAGGCCGATTTGGCCAAAACCCGAATACACGGGTTTTTCGTCTTGGGGAAGAAGCATCTGTCTGCAGTGCGCCGAGGCCTCGTATTGTGGAAAACGTGGCGCTGGAAAGGACGCTTGGAGATCGCCGGCGCGACTTGTGCCAATACGGAGAGGCAAATTGCAAGCTGTGTCTCGACCGGACAGCAGCGCAAGCATCACCGCAGCACGCTGCACGGATAGGAGTGCGGCCGCAGCGATCGCAGCGCCGGCGCCAGCGACAACCGACGCAACGCACAGCAGCAGAGACACAGACAAGCCATGCCTATCAAAGCCGTGAAGACGGCCAAGTTCGCCGTGCTGGACGTCGCCGGCCTCAAGCCGGCCAAAAAAGCACCAAAAGCAGCACCAGCCCAAGCGGCACCAGCGGTCACCGCGCCGCCGCCGGCCGGCGTCGAAACGGTAGCGGACGACGCGGCCAACGTCGTGCTCGCGAAGCTCAATGAGCTCCAAATCCCGCACCAAACTTATGCGCACGTGCCTGTCCCGACGATCGACGAGCAGAAGGCCGTTCTAGGTTCATTGCCCGGCCGCCTCACGAAGAATTTGTTATTGAAGGACAAGAAGGCCGGCACGTTCCTCGTGACGGTGGCGCACGACCGCCACGTGGACATGAAGAAGCTGCCTACTCTGTTGGGCATTAAGGCCAACGCCAATTTACGATTGACGGATCCGTCAGTGTTAAAAGTGGAGAAGGGCGCGGTGTCGCCGTACGCTTCCATGAACGATACGGAAGGCAAGGTCACGGTGGCCTTGGATTCGGAATTAGTGAACGGGTCTACCAACATCCTGACGCACCCGCTACGAAGTGATAGAACGGTGTCTGTATCACCGAAGGATCTAGTCAAGTTCCTCGAGGCGGTCAACCATGCCCCGAAGGTCCTGGACTTCGGCGGGGCGAGCAGCGCGCCGCCACCACCGAAGGCTCCCGCGAAGGCGGTCGCGGCCAAGCCGTACAAGAAACAGGAGAAGAAACCCGTCCAAAAGCAGAAGACCGCCGCGAAGAACAAGAAGGGCTCCAAAGAAACTCTAGATCGGATCATCGCCACGAAGGAGGGCGACTTCGCGACGTGGTACGGCGAAGTTATTACCAAGTCCGAGATGATCGAGTACGGGAAGATTAGTGGCTGCTACATCCTGCGACCGTGGTCCTTCGGCGTCTGGGAGCAGATCCAGAAAAGACTAGATGGGTGGATCAAGGAGGAGCCGCTGGAGGTGGAGAACTGCTACTTTCCCCTTTTTGTGACCAAGGGTGCGCTAGAAGCCGAGGAGGACCACGTCGAGGGCTTCGCGCCGGAGGTGGCCTGGGTCACGAAGTCCGGGGATTCCGACTTAGCGGAGCCCATCGCGATTCGACCGACGTCGGAAACGATCATGTACCCGGAATTCGCCAAGTGGCTGCGAAGCCACCGGGACTTGCCCTTGAAGCTGAACCAGTGGTGCTCCGTCGTGCGGTGGGAGTTCAAGTACCCCACACCCTTTTTGAGAAGTAGAGAGTTCCTGTGGCAGGAGGGTCATACCGCGCACTACACGCTGGAGGAGGCCGACGAGATGGTCTTCGCTATTTTAGAACTGTATAGGCGCGTGTATGAAGAGATTCTGGCGGTGCCCGTAATACCGGGCACGAAAACAGAAGCGGAGAAGTTCGCCGGCGGGTTAAGAACTACTACCATAGAAGCCTACATCGCCGGCTCCGGGCGCGCCATCCAGGGCGCTACTAGTCATAACCTGGGCCAGAACTTCGGGAAGATCTATAAGATCGAAGTGGAGGGCGAGAACGGCAAGAAGACGATCCCCTGGCAGACGAGCTGGGGCCTCACGACGCGAAGCATCGGCGTGATGGTCATGGTGCATTCGGACGACCAAGGTTTAGTGTTACCGCCCAAGGTGGCGCCCGTGCAAGTCGTGGTCGTTCCTATTTTTACCAAAGCGTGCCCGTTGGAGCAATTACAACCCTTTATCGATCAAGTGAAGAAGGAGCTTAAGAACGCGGGCATTCGGTGTAAGGTCGATGGCCGCCAGAACCAGTCGCCGGGCTGGAAGTACAACCACTGGGAGCAGAAGGGCGTTCCTTTACGGCTGGAAGTGGGTCCTAGGGACGCCGCGGCGAACACGGTCATGGTCGTGCGGAGGGTCGATGGGGTCAAGGCCTCGAAGCCCGTTGCGGGCCTCGGGAGTGCCATGGTCCAGGAGCTCGAGGACATCCACCAAGCGATGTTCGCCAAGGCGTCCGCCGCGCGCGACGCCAAGGTCGTGCAGGTCACGAAGTGGGAGGACTTCGTGCCCGCGCTCAATGACGACTGTTTGATTCTGACGCCGTGGTGCTCGCCGGAGAACAAGGAGGCCGAGGAGCAGGTGAAGGAGAAGTCGCGCGAGGAGGCCCTAGCTTTGTTGGGCCAGGAGGACGAGGACGAGCGGACGGCGACGTCGCTGGCCGCCAAAACGCTGTGCGTGCCGCACGTGCAGCCGGACCTGCCGGCGGGCACGCCGTGCTTCTTCACGGGCGAGCCGGCGACGTGCTGGTGCCTGTGGGGGCGCTCGTACTAATAGTCCACACTAAGTTAAGTTTCCCTACCCCGGCTCGGGCGCGGGTGACCCCCGCCGCCGCGCCATGTCCTCGACGATCTGTTTTTTGGGGACCACCCCCAGCTGCGACACATCATACCTCGCTTCCAGGGCGTGCTTCTTGAGGATGGCCGGCGCATTGATATCGTCGGGCGTCGTGAGGTGGTCGTGGTTGCGCTCTAGCGCTTGAAACAAGGCCGACGGGGCGACGGGGCCCAGGTCGGCGGCGGCGAGACACGTCGGCGCCGCGGCCTCGTGTGCTAAATAATAGCCGTTGGTCGTGCGGGCGTACTCGACGAGCACTTCCGTGGGAACGAGGGCCACGATCGTTGAACCGCGGAAGCATAGGTCCGACGGCGGCGCGGGCAGTGGCAGCGCGAGCGGGTCCTCCAGCTCCTGGTCGAAAGGGTAGACATGCACGTGCGCGTCGTCGCGCAACCCGACGACGACGGCGTCCACGCTTACCGCCAGACAGGTGCACACGGCGTCCGGATGGCGCCGGTCACTCACACAGTCGCCGCTCGACGCGTCCCAGACCCGCAGCTCGCCGTCGCCGCCACAAGACACTAAGTGTGCCCCGGAGAGGAATTCCACGCCGGCCACGAAGTCCGTGTGCCCCAGACAAAAGCTCGCTATTTCTTCGCAGCGGGGAAACTGCGACACGCGAACCTTCTCGTTACGGTCGGCGGTCGCCACGAGGCCGTTCGCGTATGCCACACCAGTCAAAACGCTCGACGTGTGCCCGAGTAGACACTTCGGCGCCTTGTCCAGGGCCGGGAGCGGTAGCGCGTAGAGCTCGCCGGCGCAGCACACCAGCAGCACGAGTCCGTCGCCGAGCGGCGCCATGCACATGCCGCTCACGCGCCGCGGCGCCTCCGCCTCGCTCAGGTCATTGTTGTGCCAGCACCGCAGTCGCTTCGCATCGGACGCCGTCGCGACCGTCGCGCCGTCGCTACTGATAGCGACGGCGACGCAGCGCTCGTCGGCGGTTCCGCGCAGCGTCGTTGTTGAATTAGCGCGCCAGAGGACGGCGCCGCTGCCGACGCCGACGACCAGCGCGTCGCCGGCTTCTGATGCAGCGAGGAGACCCATGACAATGTGTTGCACGCTGCGCGCGCCGGTTTGAGCTCGCTCGTTCGCGCTACGGATGTCGCGGGATCGCTTATGCTCACTGCCACTGGCTTGCGATAAATGGCGAGACGGGCGCTCAAGTGTGCTGCTCCAAATGCGCGTCGCTCCCCGGCCACTTTTTGGACCTGCAAAATCTAAGCCCGCATCAGTGCGTTACCGAGTGCAAAACTGCTTGACGGCGGGCAACGCAGAGAGGTCACGCTGTAAACGTGTCGCGCAAACCTGGGTCACGCGCCGCACCGCTCGCGCAAAGCAGTGCAGCTGGCTGCAGCGCGCTGAGTGCAGCGGCAGGCCTCTGCGCACTTTAGCGGCTCATCCACGATGCGTTTCCTCCTCTACGTCGCATACGTGAGCGCGTCGTCGAACCTGGAGGCATCGACAAGCAGCCAGCCGCCGCCCGGCCCGCCGCGCCCGCCGCGGCAGCTGCGGCGGTCGCCGTGGCCGAGCGACCCCGCGGCGCTAGTGATGGAGCGGTCGACGCCGAAGCACTACAAGGCCGGCTTCCTCTCCGCGGTGCTGCTGGGCGCGTTCCGGTCCGCAGTCGTGGGCTGCCCGGGCAAACTCTCCGGACTCTTGAGTTACGTGGGCGTCGACTGCGAGAGTAAACGAGCGCGGTGGGTCGCCGTCGTCGTGATCGCGTGCTTCTACGCGCTCGAGTGCGGCCGCTCGTCGACATTGAGGTATGTAAGAGACGTCCGGTCCGCGGAGGCGGTGGACGGTTTTTTGCAGGCCGCGCTCGACGCGCCCCCGCTCGTAAAGTGGACCGCGGCGTCGTACCACTACGAGAAGTCGCGGCGCACCACGGACGCGTCGACGCGCCGCGTCGTCACGGCCGTGCACAGCGACGC
>Ga0209090_10001882_pt1 | contig 13396 bp, 10 predicted proteins | sample ArcticOcean_MG_C_9_FD_187432 | JGI IMG/M metagenome (GOLD analysis project Ga0209090, IMG submission 187432) | Marine microbial communities from western Arctic Ocean - ArcticOcean_MG_CB2_152 (SPAdes) (version 2) | ecosystem: Environmental > Aquatic > Marine > Oceanic | place: Arctic Ocean... | reverse complement strand
CAATTTCGGATTCAAGGTCTTCAGATCATGATATCCAAGTCCGAGTTTGTCCACAGACCCGGGACGAAGGTTTTCTACAACCACATCGGCATTTTTAACTAAATCTTGATAAACCTTTTTCCCCTCATCATTTCTGATATTTAGAGCGAGACTTTTTTTATTTCGATTATAAGCCATAAATCCACCGGCTTTTTTTATGCCATTATTTTCTACAAATGGGGGAATCGATCGTCTGGGATCTCCAATGCTGGGGCGCTCGACTTTGATGACTTCTGCTCCAGCATCTGCAAGCAACATTGAGCAATAGGGACCTGCCATATATTGCTCAAGTGCAATGACACGAACTCCTTTTAAGGGGCGATCCACTCTACAATCCTTCCACTAATGTTGTAATACATTTTCCTGAAACGTACATGCTAATGCAGAATGTACGGGAAACCGGAATTCTCCAAATCCCACATATAACACATTTTCACTGGCTGCCCACATGGCATTGACCTTTTCATTAATAACAAGCGTTGGTGATGCTTTTGGTGAATTCATTATTCTTTAATTGAACCAGAAAAGTGGGCGGAATTTATAAGGGACTACTTAAAAGTATGAAATAAAAAAGGAAGGATTTCTTTACGCAATTCGTAATTTTATTTACAGATTATGCCTATGAAATCATGAAGGATGCACTTGGTTTTGACTGCAGATCTTTTTCTGCCTGGGAATCCAAAGAACTGGCTTTTGAACAAATGGCCTGTTTTAAACAGTTAGCAGAAAAATATATCAATTAACAGGATCCTAAAACAAATCCACATATTTTAAACCACTCCCAGTAATAAATAAAACGATTCGATCATTAGGTTTAATTATCCCACGATCTAATAATTTTGGGAGTGCTGCCACCGTTGCGCCACCTTCCGGCGCAGAAAAGATTCCTTCATGTTTCCCAATCATTTTTACATTATCCATGAGTTCCTTGTCTGAAACTGTTAATGCATACCCATTACTTTCCCGTATGGCTTTTAGAATCAGAAAATCCCCTATAGCTGCCGGGACCCGGAGACCCAATGCAGATGTTTTAGGATTTTCAAAAAAATCAGCCGAGTCTTTTCCTTGATCAAACGCGCGGATTATTGGAGCACACCCCTCGGATTGAACAGAGATCATTTTGGGTCGATGAGAGCCAATCCACCCCATAGTCTCCATTTCATCAAAGGCTTTCCACATACCAATCAAACCAGTACCCCCACCGGTAGGATATATAATTGCATCTGGCAATTCCCAATTAAATTGTTCGGCTAATTCATAGCCCATGGTTTTCTTCCCTTCTACGCGGTAAGGTTCTTTCAATGTTGATATATCAAACCATCCTTCTTTTTCTTTACGCTCACCAACAATTTTTCCACAATCGCTAATCAAGCCATCAATCATTTCTACATGTGCTCCGTATTGTTCACATTCAACTTGAAATGCTTTTGGCGTATCATTTGGCATAAAAATAAAAGCTTCTTGTCCTGCTTTTGCAGTATAAGCGGCTGTTGCCCCGCCGGCATTCCCTGCTGTTGGAATAGAAATTTTATTTAATCCAAATTCTCTTGCTTTCGAGATTGCAGCACTCATGCCACGGTCTTTAAAAGAGCCGGTTGGATTCATCGATTCATTTTTTAAAAATAAATTACTGAATCCTAATATTTTGCCCAATGAATCTGCCGGCTCAAGCGGCGTAAACCCTTCTCCCAGTGTAGTAATATTCTCTTCATACTCCACAGGCATCATCTCTTTATAGCGCCACATATTGGGGTTTCGGTCACTGAGCATTCTCCTTTTGAGACACTCCCGGGCTTTATCAAAATCATATTTTGGGAAAAGGGGGAGGGAGCAACAGTCACTAAGATTGTAAATAGAATCTTTAGAATATTCAGCATTGCATTTTGAACATTCCAAATGGATGAGAGTTGTACCGGTTGGCTTCATTCTGTTTACTTCTTCAGTGAATCTGGGTTAGAGTTTAAAATTAGAGCCCTGGCAAGAATGGTAGTGGAGTCAATCAATGGGATACCATTGTAATTCGATTCTGGTAAGGCCAACGGAATTTCTGTACATCCCAGAATTACTGCTTCTGCTCCTTCAGTGACTAATGATTTCACTGCAGTTTCAAGTTTGCTCCGTGCTTCAGGGCTAACCGGATTTGAATAAGCCTTAATCCCAAATCCTTTATCATAAATTGCCGGTTCAACAATGGTGTCCTGTTCGTCTTGTGAAATTGTTATAGGATTAAGCTTATTCTCGATCAATTCATCGTGATACACTTTGGCTCTCATGGTTCCTGTTGTTGCTAGAATACCGACATTCTTTATAGATGAGTATTGATTCTTTATATGGCGAACTACCTCCTGAATCATGTGAACGAAAAAAATATCAGGTGGAATACGATTTTGAATTTCATCAAAGATTGGACCAGCATGGGCTGTATTACAAGGCATGCCTATGACAGTGGCTCCTTGCCCCCTTAGTTTATGAATAACATCAGCAATAGCTATTGCGGGATTTCTCAATGAGTTATCCAAAAGGAATTTTGTTCGATCTTCAATTGAATGAGGTATTGAAATCATAGAAACAGGAATATGGCCTTGGTCTGTTTTAGCTCGAGTATTGTCAAATATCTTTTGCACAAGATCAAGACTAGCATAGGGTCCCATACCGCCAACAACACCAATCATTTTTTTATCTTCGTATTTCATTATAAAAAGTAAAAAAAAAGGCGGTGATAAATCACCGCCTTTTCTATCATTACTTCAAGAAATTAGAAGTTGTATGTTAATCGTGTAAACATCATACCACCGTGGTATCCAAGAGGAGAACGACGCGGGTAAGGCATCCCTTGACCAGCACGTGTGGCAATCTGTGTTGGGAATTGGTTCAATGCATTATTAGCACCGATCACAAGTGAAAGATTATCGCTTATGCGGTAATCTATCTCAATATCGATGAACATAGCAGCTTCAATCTTATCTTTGGTATTATCAGCTGTAACAGTTGAGTATGTTCCTCGTTCATCCCAAGATTCACTAAAGTAATTAATGCGAACCATGGCAGAGAGTGCATCACTGAATGTATGGGTAACATTTAATACCATTTTATCTTGAGGTAGATTGAGTTCAAGATTATTAACAGTACCGTCAGAAACTGGATTTAATAAAGTATCAGCACCAGCTTCTGTTTTACCTGGTACTTGATATTGCCCTGTTACTTCAGTTTCATTATGATTATAGGCGAGACCAACATTAGTTGAACCCATTGTATAATTAGCGACTAAATCAAACCCGGACGTTTTAGTATCCAAGGCATTAGAATAAAATGCTAACTCTGTATATTCTGTTACAATACCAGCTGGTACCTCCAAAGCACGAGATTTAATAATCTTATTCTCGATATTAATGGTATAGTAATCGAAAGAAAGATTTAGTCCACTAATCAGACTTGATGTAAAACCAGCACTAATATTTGTGGCATCTTCAGGAACTAGCGCTGCACCACCCATTGATGCTGCAACAGGATCAGTTGGCCTAACCGTTCCCTCAAGAACTTGCATTCCAGTCACACCGTCAAAGGAAGTAGTCACACCTGTGTAATTGGCTTGTCCAGGTGTTGGGGCTCTAAATCCTGTAGAATAACCGCCACGCAATGTGGCAAGATTGCCGATAGAATATCGTCCTGCAACTTTATAATCGGATGTTGTATTACCATCAGAATAGTCTTCTATCCTAAATGCTGCCTGAACTAATAGATCACCCATATCATATTCAGTATCAACATAGTATGCTGTATTAGTTCTTGCAAATTCACCTGCTTCATCCGGACTTGTACCTTTCATTCCATTCGCAGCTAAACCAGGATTGGTATATCCATAGTTCACGTCTGTCCCAGCTGAATCATAGGTTAAAAATTGAACTGCTGCCCAAGGTCCAGCCATCCAGGCTTCTTTTTGGCCAGCATACATGGTGTATTTTTCTTCTCTCCATTCAGTACCAAATGCCAGATTTAGATCACCCATTGGATAAGTAAAGTCTGCATTGAAGTTTGTTTCTTCCTGCCGGAGGTCACCAATCTCAAAGTTATGAGGTGAATTGGGTCCCCATGAAAGATTCAAAGAATTACGTAAGTAATAATGAAGATAGTTAGAACCATAGCTGCTGCTAAAGTCATAGCCTAAGCCAAAAAGGTCATCTCCTTCTACACCAAGTACAGAACTAAAGTCATTTCCATGTCCTTCTAAACGAGGTGTAAAACCTAAAGGATAGGTATCGCCCCAAGAAAAGTCACCTCCCTCAGGATTGTTTGGATCAAGCGGGACTGCAGTTAAGGCACCGCCTTTACCTGCTGCTCTTAAGAAGAAACTATATTCGCCGTAGGTGTCGGCATAGTTCCCAAATGAATAAGCATTTATTCCATCGGCAATTTCTAACCCGGCATTCCAGACAGAGCGAAAACCATTGTTTTCTGGGCGGCCCCAGTTCATGGCTGTTTGCCATTCATCAGTGTTGTCTGTTGGGTTAGTTTTAACATATTTCCAATCGTCGTCTTTAGTAATCCCTGTGGCATCCCATCCTTTATATCCGTCCGATGCTGAACCATGTTGAAATCCACGTGACAGTTCAGGACGAACTGAGTATTCTGCACTAATATTTAAAAAACCATTATCTGAAAGTGGAAGACCCCAGTTCATGGCTGCAGTAATATCTCTTTCACCACCACGTCCATTTTCAGCTGGCATCCAAGTTCCTTGTGTAACCTGGAATTCTACACCTTCAGAATTATCCTTAAGGATAAAATTCATCACACCAGCAATAGCATCAGAACCATACTGAGCTGCTGCACCATCGCGTAAAACTTCAAGTCTTTTAACAGCAATGCTAGGGATCATTCCAATATCGGCTGCATGCGCACCTACATTCATGGCAGCACCAAAATGTGCAATTAATGCAGAACGATGTCGACGTTTTGAATTGGTTAATACCAGAACGTTATCTGATGGAAGCCCACGCATTGATGTTGACCTTACAAATGCAGATCCATCACCGGTTAAGGGTGTTGCGTTAAAAGATGGAACCTGATTTTTCAGTGTTTCAGTCATATCACCATTACCTTGGCGGCGTAATGATTCTGAACTAAATCCATCAATAGGTGAAGGGGATTTCATTGCAGTCCGCCCTGCAGCGCGAGTACCTGTAACAAAGACATCACTACCGGCGAGAGCATCAACCGATAATGAAAAATTTGCAGAACCTCCGCCATCACCTACTGTAACTGATTTGCTCGCAGTATTGTAACCGATAAAAGATGCAGATACTGTATATGACCCGGTTGATACGCCATTAATTGAGTACGAGCCAGATGCATCCGCTGCTGAACCCATATTTGTACCTTCGACAGTGACATTCGCACCTGCCAGACCATTACCATTTTCATCGGTAATAGTTCCAGAGATGGATTGCCCTATGGCGAAAGAGAGATTGAGAATTAGAAAAATCCAGAAGGATTTGTTCATAGTTTGCTCCTTTGGTTCTGTTTATGTGGAATGTATTAACATTTGTTAATACAGTAAATATATAATTCTGGAATGACAGATGAAAGAAATTTAATTAAACCAAAGATTAGGTTGTTTTTATGTAAAAATAAATTTGACTAATTTTTATAAATAAATATTTTTGCAAGCGAACCGGCTATTCTAAAACCTCGATACATCCCTGCCGTATTAAAGGGCATGGAGATAATTCCGTTTGAATCCATGGCAATCACGCCACCTTCTCCTCCGCGTTCGGATAATTTACCAATGACTTTGCGTGCCGCCTTTCCAACGGAAACATTTTCATATTCCATGATTGCAGAAATATCATGAGCTACATTACCACGAATAAAATATTCACCTTGTCCGGTTCCGGAAACTGCACAAGTTTGATTATTGGCATAGGTACCAGCGCCACCATGAATTGCAATGGCAAAATTCGATTGAGTTTCATTTGGTCCCAATAGAATTGCGAGACCTATTATGCCCATTAGCCCAAGTGTGAACTTGGTTTTAAAATCCATTACATTTTATCTTGAATGGCTGACTGTAATTGATCGATAGACACTCTGTCTTGAACCATAGTATCTCGATGTCGAAGAGTGACGGTATTGTCCTCCGTAGATTGGTGATCCACAGTAATGCCGAAAGGGGTCCCTGCTTCGTCCTGGCGGTAATATCGCTTTCCAATAGAGCCTTGTTGATCGTAGATCACTTTGAAATGAGGTTTAAGCATATCCATGATCTCCCGTGCTTTTTCTGGTAATCCATCTTTTTTAACCAATGGGCAGATTACAGCTTTTACCGGTGCCAATCTTGGGTGGAGTTTCATCACCACTCGATTATTTTCCTCATCTTCCCAATAGGCATCCGCCAAAATGGTAAGGAGCATTCGATTTAATCCAGCAGATGTTTCTATGATATAAGGAAGAAACCGTTCATTATTAGGTTGATCAAAATAGGTGAGATTTTTCCCAGAGAATTCCTCATGCTGTCTCAAATCAAAATCAGTTCTGTTATGAACTCCCTCAATCTCAGACCAGCCAAATGGAAATTCATATTCGATATCCCAGGCTTCCTTGGCATAATGAGCTAATTCATTTTCACCATGTTCATGGAACCTTAATTTGGATTCTGTGATTCCCAATGCTTCTGAATAAAAGCGGATTCTCTTTTCTTTCCATTCCTGCATAATTTCATCATCGGTACCAGGCTTCACGAAATATTGCATTTCCATTTGCTCAAATTCCCGAGTGCGAAAAATAAAATTTCTGGCTACAATTTCATTCCGAAATGCTTTTCCAATTTGGGCGATTCCGAATGGTACTTTCATGCGCATGGCACCCTGGACTAAAAGGTAATTCACGTAGATTCCCTGGGCGGTTTCCGGACGGAGAAATGCTTCTGTCCCCGTTTCTTCCACAGGACCTACATGGGTTTTAAACATAAGATTGAATTGGCGTGGCTCCGTGAGATTCCCTGTGGTACCACATTTGGGGCACTGGGTTTCTTCCCAATTCAAAGATGCGAAATCTTCAGAAAATTCATCAGCGCGGTAACGTGCTTTACATTGTTTACAATCCACTAATGGATCATTAAACGCACCTACATGACCGGAAGCTTCCCAGATTTTCGGGTGCATGAGAATCCCGCTATCCAGTCCAACAATATTCTCGTGAACTTGTGTCATCTCTTTCCACCAGAGTTGAGAAATATTATTTTTTAACTCAATCCCCAATGGGCCGTAATCGTACACGGCAGAAAACCCACCATAAATATCTGAAGATTGGAAAATGAAACCCCGGCGTTTGCACAGGGAAACTATTTTTTCTATTGTTTTGTCCATATTTTGAAAAACAGACTCGCAAATTGAGCCTGTAGAAATGTTTATATAAAAGATCTCTTTGATAACATCTGAGACCTTTTTAAATGTTTTAAAAAATCAATCCATCTTTTGAAGTTCTTTTTCAATTTCATCATTAAATACAACTTCAGTTGGTGCGGAAATTACTGATGAAGGTATATCATTGGGAGTTCTTAAAAAGAAAAATAGGAATGTTATTCCAATCATTCCGGCTAAAATGGGTGTCACCCAAACCATAATATTAAATCCTTCTGCTATGGGGACAGCCAAAATTCGTTCCCCATATAACCCAATATAATATTCAAGAATTTCTTGCTTTGTTTTTCCTTCAGAAATAAACTGATTAATTAGCTCTTCCATTTCCGGGTTATGATCTAAATCATAGACTGTTCCAGCCCAACAACAGGGGGAGATCAGGCTTTTTTTAATGTCTGTTGCCAGATCCGTTTCAGCAATTAACGTAGATAGAAACAATATCAATAGTCCAACTGATTTTATGGAAAAGTTGTAGCAAATGATATGGTCTCTATTTTTCATTTTTTCTTCTTTTTTCGTTTCCGTTTTGGACGTGCCGGTGCTAATCGTTTTTGGTTAATAAGTTCTACTGCTTTTTCAATTGTGACACTTTCAGGCGTTAAGTCACCTTTCAATGATACATTCACTTTCCCGTCCGTGATGTAAGGCCCAAATCGTCCATCTTTCACCACCAAAGATTCACCTGTCTCAGGGTGATCGCCAATGGTTCTAAGTTCTGTACTGCGCTTGTTTCTATTCGCTAAAAGTTCTACTGATTTTTCAACGGTGATATCTAAAGGAGTTTCTACACCACGAAGGCTGGCATTTTGTTTTCCACACCGAATGTAGGCCCCAAAGCGTCCATAGTCTGCTATAATAGGTTCTTCGGTTTCAGGATGAACACCCACAGTCCTTGGGAGTGCCAGCAATTTTAATGCATATTCCAAATCCACATCAGATAAAGGATATGTTTTTGGAATTCCCTTTCGTGTTTTGGAATCCCCTAACTGCACGTAATGACCATAAGGTCCTTTCTTTATCCAAATCGATTCACCCGATTCTGGATCATTGCCCAGCGGTTCATCCTCTTTAACTTCTTCGTTAAAAATTTCTTCAATGGTTTCTAAAGTTAAATCACCAAAATAGATTTTATCAGGAATAGATCTGGTATCTTCGCCCCGGCGAAGATAGGGACCATATCTGCCAATTCGACCTTCTGTAGACTCAGCAATTTCATCCGGCATTTCAATGGTGCAGGCTGCGGGGATATCTACTTTTTCATTCAGCATCTTTTCCAATCCTGCAAAGGGGCCACCTCCGCTATAAAAATTTTTCATGAATGGAAGTGATTCCAATTCACCTCGGGAAATTTCATCCAATCCATCTTCCATTTTTACTGTGAATTCTTTATTGACCAAATTCGTGAAATGATTTTCAAGCAATTGTGTAACGGCTAATCCAAGAAAGGTAGGTGATAGTTTTCCACCAGAACGATCCACATATCCGCGGCGAACGATGGTTCCCACAATGGATGCAAAAGTAGAAGGCCTGCCAATCCCGTTTTCTTCTAACGCTTTTACCAGCGATGCTTCCGTGTATCGCGCTGGTGGTTTGGTGGTGTGGGATTCTGAGTTCAATTCTTGACAGTTCAACATTTCACCATCTGTTAAGGCTGGCAATATCCGTTCTTTATTTGCCAAGTCTTTCTCCGGATTATCACGCCCTTCCACATAAACACGCATATAGCCCGGGAATAGGATCACTTGTCCATTAGCACGGAATTCAGTTTTTTGATTCTGAATGGTCACTGCCGTTTGCTTTAGTTTTGCTGGCGTCATTTGGCTGGCAACCGTTCGTTTCCAGATCAGATCATATAATTTGGCTGCCTCTTTTCCCAGCGTTTTTTCAACTTCAGCAACAGTACGAAAAACACGATGTGCCGGGCGAATGGCTTCATGGGCTTCTTGGGCATTTTTGACCTTGGTGGCATATCGAATAGCTTTCCCGGGAAGATAATCATCACCATATAGATCTTGGATAACTTGTCTAGACCCGGCAATAGCTTCTTCCGATAAATTGGTTGAGTCTGTGCGCATATATGTGATAAAACCATTCTCATAAAGTTGTTGAGCAGTGCGCATGGTTTGCTGGGCAGAACTCCTCAGTTTTCGTGCCGCTTCCTGTTGAAGTGTGCTTGTGATAAAGGGTGGTTTGGGATTAGACGTTCGCGGCTTTTCTTCAATTTTGGTGACGTTCCAATCGCCGGATTTTAATTCTTTCACCAGCGTATCAGCTTGGGATTCAGTAAGTAAAAGAGCATCTTTATTTTTTAATTGTCCCGTTGTTGAATCAAAATCATTGCTTGAAGCGATCTTGGCACCATTTACCCGAATTAACGTTGCTGTAAAAGATGTTGCATCGTCATCTTTATTTAATGTGGCTTTAAGATCAAAATAGGTAGAGCACAGGAATTTTACCCGCAACCGATCCCGTTCTATAATAATTTTCAAGGCGGCAGATTGAACCCGACCTGCGGATAATGTAGTGGTAACAAATTTCATATTACTTTGCAATGTAGCCCATAAAACCGGAGAAACTTTATAACCCACAAGCCGGTCTATTACACGTCGTGCCGTTTGGGCATCTACAAGGTTTTGATCAATTTCCCGTACGTTACTCATGCCTTCTGAAACACCAGTTTTTGTGATTTCGGTGAATTGAACCCGTTGAAGCTTTTCTTTTGGAATCTCACTGGCAAGGTGAGCCGCAATGGCTTCGCCTTCTCGATCCGGATCCGTTGCGATTAGAACACGCTCAGCAGTTTTCGATTTTTTTCTGAGGTCAGTTAAAAACTTTTTCTTATCGGGCAGAGGCGTTAGTTTAATTTCAAAATCATTTTCAAGGTCGATTCCCAATTCATTGGTTGGAAGATCTTTCACATGTCCCACACAGGAAATAACCTCATAATCATTTCCCAAGTGTTGTTGGATTGTTTTGATCTTGGTAGGTGATTCCACAATCAGTAAAGATTTTTGGTTCATTCTATAGTTGTCCTAATATTGTTTAATGAGTTTGGGCTTCTCCCGCCCGCGTATATAATATAATAGAAAAAAAATCAATTTGTCAATTTTCTTAATTCATCCTTCACGTTTTTCTGCTGAATTATCTCCTGTGTCCCCTTTTTAAGATTTTTTAACACAACTGAATCTGTTTCCATTTCTATCTCCCCCAGGATGATGGCGAACTTTGCTCCAGATTTATTTGCTTCCCGCATTTGGGCTTTTATGCTCCGTCGAAGTGGATCGGAAACAAGACTGTACCCCGCTTGTCTTAATTCGTTTGAGATTGAAAGTGCTGTGGAGAGTCCGGCTTCATCCAGACAAACAAAATAAATATCAATATTAGATTCTTCAGATTGTTGTTTCGTATTTTTGATTGCAATGAGAAATCGTTCCATGCCTGCAGCAAATCCGATTCCAGGGGTGGTTTTTCCGCCCAAAGTTTCCACAAGCCTATCATAACGTCCGCCACCAAGCAATGCATCCTGGGCTCCCAATGCAGGCGAAGTGAATTCAAACACGGTCCGGGAATAATAGTCCAACCCGCGGACTAATTTAGAATTAATCTTAAATGGAATATTCATAGCATCCAGAAATTTTTGTAGTGTTTCAAAGTGTACTTTATCTTCGTCTGTATAGTAGTCCGAAAGGGTAGGGGCACCTACCAGCAATTTTTGTTCGTGTTCGGCTTTTGTGTCTAAAATACGGAGCGGGTTTGTCTCAAAACGCTTCCGGCTTGTTTCAGACAATTTGTCCAGATTGGGACGAATAAAATTTTTCAATGCGTCTTGATATGCTATGCGGCATTTTGGAGATCCAATACTATTCAACTGCAGTGTAGCATCTTTTCTTAATCCACACTCATCCAAAATATGCCATGCAATAGCAATAATTTCAGCATCCTGTTCCGGGTTTTCGGAGCCAAATGCTTCAACCCCAAATTGGTGGAATTGCCGCTGTCGTCCTTTTTGCGGACGTTCTCTTCGAAAGAGCGGCCCCATATAATAAAGTCGCTGGAGAGGCGCTTGACCACCCAAATTATGTTGAATAAAAGAACGAGCCACAGATGCTGTTAATTCTGGACGAAGGGTGAGATTGGTGCCATCCTTATCTTCCCAACTGTACATTTCTTTGGACACAATATCTGTCTCTTTACCCACACTTCTGGAAAAGAGCCGCGTTTCCTCAAAAATGGGAGTCCTAATTTCGTTGTACCCAAATCGTGCGCAAATTTTTCGTACAATAGATTCAAGGGTTTGCCAATTACGGGAGTCTCCCGGCAAAATATCATGTGTACCCTTAATACTTCGAATTGGATTCATTCAGCCACTCCAGAAATAGATGCTACGAGATCAGATGCTTTTTCAAAGGATGTTTCCGGGACAAAAATTCTTACAACATCACCGGTAAGGTTTGTTGCCCCAATAGAATATGCTGATGAAGACCAATTCATTTTTAAATAATAGGCGATGTCATTATTGTCTAATATTTCACCAGCCATGTCTGCATATACCTTCCCTGAAAAAGGAGGAAGCGCAGACCAAGTCATCTCCGGAATAGGCAAATCCAAAACACATGCTTCAACTAGAGAAACATTACAATCGCCACATTTCTTGATGTGGTTTAGATAGTCGGCGTGGCATTCTGGGCAGATCATAATTTGCTAAAATTCGATACTAGAATTTCCATCATAGTTTTGGAGAGTTCAATTGAAGAATTAAAATCTTGGTCCTGAAAATACACCGGATTTTTTTTCTATCTTTATATCTCTCAGAGTTGGTGATTTTACATTCAATTTAAAGTTGATTCCTTGACCCATACCACTGGGAGTCCAGTTTAAAGAAAGTTCCCAACAATGGAGGTCTCGATGTACAGAAAAGGAATGGCTCACCAAATCTTGTATAATCATATCGAATCGAGCTCTATACGAAACCCGCCATTTTTTAGTCACATTGATAGAAGAATTTGTATTAACCCAAAATGTTTTTTGCGGATCTTCAGGATTTGTGGCAGTGTAGGAATAACTCAAACTCACATTGGTACTCCACAGGTTTGTATTATCCAGTGTATTCTTCATGTTTTTTAATGGATTAATTAACCCCGGGCCTGCTAAATCTTCTTCTATATCCGTAGTATCTTCAATTATTTCAGTATCGGCTCTTTCTGTCCACCTTTTTCCGGAAAACCGAAAGCCGGTTGAAAGCCGAGCGGAAGTGAGCCGAGGATCAAAAAATCCATTCTCATTTTTATTGTATTCAGCAATCCGTTTATTTCTATCTGTATCATATTTGTAAAAATCATGCGTCATATTCAAATTTAAATTCAATTTTCCGGAGATTTTGGATCGAACTGAAGACCGTAGATTGGCAAGGTGCATGGAGTCTGCCGCAAAATTATAACTACTGCTCATTCGCCAGCTCAATAGATCTACCTTTTTTTCTTTATCGCCATTTTTCACTTTTGCCTGGAAAACATTGTTAAGACCAAAATTCATGGATTTTCTTTCAGAGCGTGGAGTATTTCCAGCCATAGTTCCACCGAATCTATCGTGAAAATATTCTTTTCCTGTAGTAGTATCTGTTTCGGTGATTATATATCCCAAGTCCTTCCCGAAAAGCGGTTTAGAAAAATCAGGTGTCCAGGAATAGCCGATGGAAGGTGACATCGTATGCCGTATCGCCCGCATGGGACCAAATGGTATAGGGAAAAGCCCATAGATCTGGGTATTGGAATTTATTGAAAATGAACCTGTGGTTCGGGCTGAAAATCCTTGTTTTTTAACTTTGGTGAATGAAAGCGTAGAATCATTCCAATTCCCATCAAATGATTCATCAATCCACACTGATTTCAAATTTATGCTTGGATTCACAGAAATATATTTAAACACTTTCTGGGGCGCTC
>Ga0209090_10001880_pt1 | contig 13413 bp, 23 predicted proteins | sample ArcticOcean_MG_C_9_FD_187432 | JGI IMG/M metagenome (GOLD analysis project Ga0209090, IMG submission 187432) | Marine microbial communities from western Arctic Ocean - ArcticOcean_MG_CB2_152 (SPAdes) (version 2) | ecosystem: Environmental > Aquatic > Marine > Oceanic | place: Arctic Ocean... | reverse complement strand
TAAGGTTTAAAACAAAGTTCTCTACTAATAGTTTAACAATGATTGCTCCATCTGTCAAGTGATTTCTTTCCATATCTAACACATGTGTTGCCATCATAATGTATGCTTGTTCTTCTGTAATGTTTAGACCATGAAAGTCTACTGGATCAAACTCAGAAGCAGCTTTAGCTAATGATACTAGGTTAAGTACAGCTTCGTTAGTTACTTCAAACATATCAGTCATAATCTAATGCCTCGTAATTATATTAATTATACACTCATTTAGGAGTTAAGTCAAGTATTATACTATCTGTTTAATATTAATTTGTTTTGTACTATCACCCAATTCACCTATAGGTAACGTATTAAATGCAATTGAGTATCGATAGTCAGTTTCGTTATGTTCGACGCTATGATTTAATTTAGATGGAAATAAGAACATACTACCCGGTTCTGGAGTTAAGTACATTACTTGCCATGTATGAATATTATCTGCATCCCATTGGACATTTGGTCTAAATGTAAATAAATCCTCAGTTTGCAACGGATTGTGGAAATGTAATGGTGAGCCTTCTGTTAGATAAAGTACACCGCTAACATAACTGTTAGGATGTTGATGCATACTTATAGGTTGGCCTTTTGTTAGTGTATTTCCCCAAGAGCTTGATATCTTAACTTCATCAACTATGTGGCCTTGATTAACTACATATTCTTTTGTTAATATTTCAATCTCTTTCTTTACACTATTAAATACCGGTACGTCTAATAATCGCTGAGTTACAGTAGTTGCACCGTTGCCACCAATGTCATTGTCAATTGTTTGAACATAGTCTAGCGCAGCATTAATATCTAAGCTTGATAATCTAGTGGCGCCTATCCAAGCACCAAATATTTGTATCATTTGCATTAGCTGTCCTTTTAGTTTATTTTAAATTTAAATGATTAATTGATGCTTTATTATCTTGCCAAGTATCTGACAGTTCGCCCCTAGCAAATACATTAAATGCTAGACAGTAACGTTTTTCAGTACTTGATGTCATTGCTGTAGTACCGTGTGCCTGCGTTGATGGGAACAGCACTATAGTTCCAGTTTCTGGTTCAACAAACCACGACTTACTATTCCATATATTAAATGCCTTGTGCTTTGGCCTAACTAGTCCAAATAAATTTACATAGCTCGGAGCATAAAATTCAATTACACTTTCATCATCCTCTGGAATGTTAATATATAACACGCCGGATAGTAAACTGTTTACATGATCGTGTGTTGGCGCAAAGTCTCCTTCTTTATGTACAGTAACCCAAGAGTTTGTAATATAAAATTCAAAGTCGTCTTGGACTTGTAGTACTTCATGTGCATATTCATTAATACACTTTTGAACTTTGTCCTTTAAAGGCTGCAATGCGCTGTGTTCTAGAACATACGAGTCTTCTGTCATCCACCCAACGTTTGATACCATTTCGTAATAGTCTAAGTTTCTAATATAATTAGCATCACTTGATGTAACTTCTTCTTTAGAAACATAAAGCGGCGTTGAAAATAACGGTATTATCTCTGTCATTTAATTAAATCCTTTCTTTTAATATTACCGGATATGCTTATTCTATAGTCATCTGATGTATAAAACGGGTAAACAGTATGATGCAAACTAGCCGGAAACATTACAATAGTGCCTTCAAAACTTTTATCTACTGGTACAGGCAATTGTTTTATCTTACCTAATGTATCAGTGTATACAAAACAAAATTTTGAAGTATACGATGTCTGTCCTTTTGATACTAACGGAAAGTAATTTTCTTCATCAGCTAGATTATAAGGTATATTCATCCAAATAACAAAACTTAAATCGCCTGAATGATCATGTATTGGATTAAATTCGTATTTGCGTTGCTTATTAACCCACATGCCTTCAATATAAAACTCTTGCTGGTTATCTTGGGTGCCGTTAATGTATCCAGGATTGCTTTCTGACCAAGCATTGGCTAGTGCTGTTACAAAACTAGATACTTTTTCTATTGAGTGATCTAATGAATATTCTTCTTGTATATGACCAATCAACCGATCATTATACGGTTCAGAATCTTTTGACAAATCTGCTATGTCGCCTGTAATTTCTTGAAAGAGATCATTTGGAAGTGTTGAGGTTAAGACGTTCATAGTCTCGAGGTGTGTAAACGATGCGTTGGTAGTATTAGTCATATTGGTTTCCTTCTGTCTCATAGTGCTATTATAACTTAGATTTAGCAGAAAGTCAACCGTTATTGATTAGTGAATCCTGGCCATACCGTTTCGAATATTAAACTGTCGTCTTGATGTTCAAAATGAAATGTATGCTCGTAGACATTTGTGTATGCAGTCATACTCCATTCGTGTCTTTCTGCGTTCGAACGGCACCACGCCTTACCTTTATCAGTTAAGTCACTGTGCAAACGAACAGCGTAGCCAGGCATCCAGTTACGTTTATGATCATATTGTTCTAGCGGTGTCATGATTTCTCCTTACATAAATAATTATATGAATGATGCATATACCGAGGCTCTTTTTGACGCCGTAAAAGAAACATCTGCAACACGCGGATACGACTTACCTGAACCTATTGAAGCATACGTTGTTATGCTCCTTGCTAGTTTTATTGACAAGCCTGATTTCCTTCCTGATACGTTTGGTCCTACGTTACTACAAATTAAAACAAGTACCCAAGCAAAAGCTCTTGGAGATACTTGTTTGATCGTTACAGGAGTGTTCCCGTCTTATGGAGAACGTAAGGGTATTAATAGAAGATACTACCAAGACATTGGCAGCACTTCGTATGAAATGGCAGCAGAGGCGCATAATCCTGAATTGTTTATTACGCTTGCTACACATTTCAATTTTCTTAGCAACTTTATTGAAGTAGTTACAAACTCGCCTGTAAGTAAGCAGTATAATTTATTCTCTTAAATTTGTACTGAATAATGACCTTCCCCATTAGGATCAATTCCAAATTTTTCTACGCACATATTAACAATACCTTCAGGTATCTCCATTCCTGACATTGTTTCCGGAACCCAAATACCTTTGAGGTTTCCGTCACATCCTATTATTAACCCATAGTCTGTTGGGTTGAGGCTTGTTTTAAATTCTAAATCTATCTTCGAATGACTCATAGTAATCTCCCTTAGTGCTAAAGTCGTTTTACTCAGCATCTTTGCATTGTACAAATCTGCCCTCTTGGATCTTAAATAAATGCACCGCCCCACTCGATCGAATGTACTGGCGGCCACCGTCAATCATCTGCCCATCTATTTCTTTATAATCGTGATGCGATTGACTGTAATAGTATTTACCTTCGATGTTAATCATTCCAAACTCAAAAGACTCTACAATGTCAGCATCAGTAACTAGTGTTTGGCCGTTGTGCCGTAGTAAGCCAAAGTAGTAATTACCAAATTCTGGATGAGGAGTTTCTCGGTAAAAAATATCTGCTGGTATGTCACTGTTTCGTAAATCAGTGGTGCATACATACTTTACTTCTACTCCGTCCTTTTCTGTATAAAGCTCTTCTGCTTTTTTTGTATTAAACAATGGATCATGTTGAATATTCATTTTACTTCTCGCTTTCATTTGTGACTGTATACCCATGACGCATATCCCTACCAAATGAGTCTAAATCATATCGCAAGGTAAGCACCGTCTGCGCCGCCGCACCGTTTAAATGCGCCCACGTTACGTACTTTGATCGTCGGCCGTCTTTATCTGAACACCAATCTTTTACAGCCTCATAACTGCCAGATGCCTTTTCAGGGCAAGCATAAGCTACAGCTTCCATGATATTATCTAAGTCTCGAGAATTCCAAGAGTCAGCAGTTTCGAATGCTCTTCCGTAATCATCTGCTAATACCGCAGTCAAAAATCCACCAGGAGGAAAACCATGCATAACGTAGTTCTCCATAGTAGATTCAGTCGAAACGTTTGGAATTCTCCAATCATGATACATAATATTATTACTCATATTGCCTTACCTTTTTTGCAATAGTTTTATGAATGCCCGGATTTACTTTAAGTACATTTTCCATCATTGTGTGTCTAATATAGTTACGAGTATAACATGTATCTGCATTGCTGTCATCCTCAATATAAGGAACATTATTTAAACTTGCCCAAAGTTCTAAGTCACGTTTGCGATTTAACCGAAACGGACGAAAGATCCTGTTATTACGGCTGTATGGAATAATCTTACCTGTGCCATGCATACTGCTCCATACCCACGTTTCTACACAGTCATCTAGATGATGTCCTGTAATAACGTCTCGTTCAGTACATCGTTCCAACCAGTCGTAGCGAATATTACGCCAGTATTCTTCTTGGCTTTCTCTAGGAGTTTTTTCTCTGTTGTTGGCTGGAATGTTAGTTAGCCAAGGAATATCTTTTCCACTGCAATAGTTGCCTACAAATTCATAGGCTTTATTACCGTGTTTAGTACCGTGATTGAAGTGTAGTACAAAGACATCGTGATTGCGTCTTAAGAAGTCAACTGCGACCATGCTATCAACGCCGCCACTACAGGCAACGTAAACTCTACGAGGCAGCTTGCCTTGTAGTTTGATCATACCTTATACAGCTTCACATAGTTTAAACGTGTTTCGTCTGCACCAAACAGTTTATTCTTTGTTTGTGCTTTTACTTTACCTTTAACTCGTTTCATAGCACCTACTTCATGATCATACTTGTTCATAAAGCTAACAAGATTGCCGTCCATAACTGCTGTGTAGTTGTAGCTTTCCCACTCTGCACTGAAACGCTTGTCTAGTATCTTAACAACACCTTCGACCATATCCTTCTCTTTGCCTAAGTATGTACTGCTGCGATACTCTACACGGATCTCTTTTTTAAGACCTGTTTCGTGCTTGTCACGTTTTACAAACTCTGGAATATATGCAACACGCCCCAGGTTACTAACCTTTACTGTGTCTTCTGCAACTGCGCTAATCATATCTTTCTTAAAGTCGTCTAAGTCACCAAGCCCAAGCATTATGTAACGCTTCATCCACTGCTGGATTTCTGCAACTTGTGCATAGTCTTCTTCAGTAGGCACAGGGCGTATAAAGTCCATAGGTAACATGCCCGGGCGGTTTTCAAAAGCAAACTTAACAAGGTCTTTGTTAGCAAACTGCGTTTTGTTTTCTTCACAGCTAAAGCGACGAGTGTCTTTTAAGTACGTACCGTTGATACGCAGAGCAGCACACGCCATAGCAAGTGCATCCTGTGTACTAACTGTCTTCGCTGCAACATTACGCTTTGTTTCATGTGCTAGTTCAAACGCAATCTCAGCTTGTTTAAAAATTGATAATGCCATCTTCTGTGCCTTTGTGTTTTGTGCCTATGTATTAATATAACACAAAGGCACAATACTGTCAACCATTAGTTTAGTTTTTATCTTCTTCCTTTTCTTCTTCTTCTTCCTTAGAAGTCCAAAGTCGCTGAATACGCATCTCGTTTGTTAGAGTTGCTATTTTATTCATACTGCCTGGGCCTTCCCAAATCTCGTTCATAAGCTCATTAATTTCTTCAAGTTCTATTGCTTGGATATGATTCTTCTTCCAAGTGTTAGATCCTTTAAAACATTTTTTATGAAAGTGCTCTAATAAAAACTCTGTGATACCCTGTGGGATTAACAAGTGATCGCTAAATGCAAATGTACCTTTAAATCCGTTTATAGTTTGCGGATCGTTTGTAGGCTGCTTTGCCCAAAATGCGCTACGATGTTTTGCTTCTGGTTCTAAAAAATTAAAAAATACGTTCATAATAAGTGCCTTTAGTTGTGTAGTGAGTAACTATTATACTACAAAATACTTACTTTGTCAACCAAAGTAGGTTTCTTTCATTCCCTTACAAAATGTTTGTAGTTCATCTATAGATGCCATGTCGCTTTTAAATTGATTTGCTTTACGACTTACAATGACATAGTTGTCGATCTCGTCCTTGCCGCCCAATGAACGTGCAAGTTTATGATCTACTGTAGGCTGAAAAAAGCCGTCAAAATTATCAATGTTAGGATTGGTTACTTTATTAAATCCCCTACCATAGTCTAATGGTGTACCAAACACTGGACACACATCAGGTGCAAGTCTTGCTAGTTGGATAGGATCTCCGTCCCACTTTACTGAGTGCGCCCATATAACTTTTAAGAACTGATCTTGTTTTGTAGACTTACGAAACATATCATAAAATTTTCCGTAAGTTCTAGAATCGTCTTGTACATGATATTTGCGTGAGGAGAGAGCCCGAAGGCCCTCTTCTCTTATTTTAAGTAAACTACTCATTACATAAAGTCCGCTAACTCATCAGCATCGTTCTTTTGAGATTTGTTGTTAAACTGATCTACGTCAATTTTAACTGTGTGGTTACTAAACTCTGAAATTTTACCACCTGCATCTGAATACACATAAGGTACATCAATTGTAAAGTCTACACCACCTTTAGTAACAACAGGAAGTTTTATGTCGTATCCTTTTTGTTTTCCAGGCTGTAATTGAATGTGTCCTTCACGATTATCAATAAGTGATTTAATAGCGGCTGCAATCATTAGTCCTCGGTTGCTACCTGATGTAAAGCGATGATCTTTCCACTTAGTGTATTTGCCTGACTTAGTTTTCTCAGGATACTGCGAGCGAATACCTTTAAGTACATCAGTCCATACTTTACTACTTGAACTCCAACGTTCACTCATTACTTGTCCGATCTTAATCAGCAAGTCATCTGTCACAGCCTTCTTAGGCATTTGACTAAACATCTCTGCTAAACCCCATACTGGTGCATGATCAATAGCTGAGAAATGCCAAGCATTACGTACACATTTGAGAGCCATTTGGAAAGCAAACCGATTAGAATAACTGTCTTTACAGAACTCTTTAAAGTGCTTCTGCAGATGCGCAGTATGTTTTGTTTCACCCGCGCCTGGTGTTGCACTCTCCGGTACTAGTGTGATGTTTACATCATTAAGTACTTTTGACAAATTGTATGCTGGCTGATCTTCTAGTTTAACATCTAAATTTGCCTTCAGCATTTCTATTGCACGATTGTTATGATTTTTCAAAAAGTCATAATCTGTAATAGGCACAACCTCACCATTACACGCAAGGAACTGATTGAAGTCAATGTATGGCATATCTTTCATACTAAAGCCTACAATAAGAGTTTTTACTCCGTGTAGTGCAAGTGCCATAGAACCCTGCATGCCATCGTTTAAGAATACCCGTTCTTCATCAGCTGCAAAACGTCCTTTGGCACCAAATACAAGACTGCTATCAAAGTTCATTGCAATCTCAAACATGCGCCACAAATAGATTACTCGTTGTGCTTTCATATTCATAGCAACAAGACTTTGATCTACAGCAAGTCCATTCATTACTGCTTCTTCTAAGTTATATTCTTGTAGTTGTACGCCGTACAATACAGGCTTGCCTGTTTCAGTATCGATAATACTATGCATGGCATCTAGTGCCATTTTAAATGCTGTAACAAAGTCAACAGTGCCCATTGACTCTAGGTTAAGAGCCCCTTTACTAACATTTAAGTTAGGTAGATTAGCACGTTTAATTAGTGATAGTTTACGTTGGTAATCTTCAGGCTCTAACAGCTTGATAGGTGTCCGTTCTTCATTTGGTCCAAAGAAGATCGATAAGTCTTCTCCGTAAGCAGATTTAATGCTGTCAGCATATCCGAAGTTAATTTTTTCTTTCCAAGTCTCTGCTTGCGCAAATAGTCCTACGTATGGTTCTTTCATTGCTAATTCTCCTAGCGTTTAAAATTAAAGGAACTTTCAAGGTTCCATATACAACAGGCTCATCATCATTGACTTGTTGCCTCATTGTCTATATAGTATAGTATCTTTTTAGTAAGTTGTCAACCGAAAAGTTTTTCAAAAGTATTATCTGCCTGTGCCATAGCACCATAGTCAGTTGCTTCATGTACTTCACGTGGTACAAACAATCTGTCCATATACTTTTTAATTTGTCTATGCTTCATGCCTATGTCTTTGCCAAACCATAGTCCACGTTGCTCTGCATTTGCAGGCCTACGGATTGCACTTACACATACATAATCTCGATCTGCAAAGAAGTCATACAAGTCTTGTGGATCATAACCAAACAACTTACATTGCTTCGGAACAATCTCAACCTGTACACTTGGACGACACCTATCGATTGTGTCTGTTGCTCCTTGCATTACAAGTAACTCGCTGCCTTCAACGTCTATTTTTATTGCGTCTACGTCTTCAAAATTGTAACTATCTAATGTACGTGCTGGTACAGGCACAAGATTCTGACTCGGACGTAGTTTAACATTATCGCTGTCTAATACAACATGATTATGTCCACCGTGGTCAGTGTGATCTAAAATATCAATAGTACCTTCGTTGCGATTAGTTGCAGCAACTTCATGTACTGTTGTATTTGCTTTTAGATTCATGCTTTGATGTATACCTTTGTATGTATACCAACCTGCTGTTGCATCTTCGTCTCTGTACACGTTGCCTACTTCGTCAGTGCCCTTCCAGTAGATACCGTTAAGGTCCTGCTGTGCAGCAATAGCAATGTTTGCTTTAAGCATAGTAAGTGTAGTAGGTGTGGGTTCAAACGATTCTACGTTCTTTGCCCATTCGCTGTATGCAATAGTGTTGTTGCCTACGTTAGCACCAACATCAATAATGCGTGTTGCATTAGGATAGATAGTACGCATTAGTCTTGAGTTGTTACCTTGATAGTATACGTTGTTGCCACTAAAACGTGGACCTTGTAAGTTATCGTGTGCAAGTAACCAATAGCAACGACCAAACTTGTTTACTACTAATCGAAACTTAGGATCGTTGTACAATCCACTTACTTCTGTAAACCCAAAACTGTCTTGAAATTCTTGTGCTGTTATTTCAGCTGTAATCTTTTGCGGCATATCATTTCTCCTTTTATGACCAATATTCGCTTATATTATAATTATTATTAATTTAGTTGTGTCCACCTTAAAGCGGCAAAGTTATTTTCTTCACACCATCGAACGAACAAACCTGTTTCTCGTCCGTGTGCTTCGATCTCCCAAGGAAGATCCCAATAGCTTACTTTTTTAGGATTAATAGTCTTGCCCATCCACTTGTCGTGTGCAGGGTGAAACTCCCTACGAGCATACTGTTTAACATGTACCATTTCGTGTGCAAGTGTTTCCATTAGCTTGCGTAACGATAGCTTGCGATCTAGTTCGATCTCGAATGTTCTGTTATTGTCAGTTTCTAAACAATAGCCCATTGCACCCTGCGGTACAGTTAGCTTAACTTCAATGTCTAGCGTAGTCATGCGGGGCATAAGGGTGTCAATGCAAAATTGTACCATACTTTCTGCATACTTGCGTTGACTTTGTGTGCCACCTAATACTTCAACTACGTTCATGTTTGTTAGCCTTTTTATGTTATACAAGTATTATAACATAGGCTAAGCAGAGTGTCAAGTATTTTCGTCTATGGCTTCAATTTTAGTAATGCAAATAGTTCCTTGGTCGCCCCATTCGATCTTTAAGGGGTCTCCAATTGCCCATCCCTGTGCTTCCATAATTTCTGGAGGAATAGTAAAATTAACATTCTCATCATCACCTGGAATGTCTTGAAAGATATCTTCTTGTTTAAATATGTAAGTCTGGTTTGTCATGCTGTATTTATTCTCCGTAAAAATTAATTGCGTCTTTGTCGTCTAACTCTACATCTAAATTCCAAGAAATAATAGTTTTTACTTCTGTAGAATCGTTTTGTGGTGCTCTATGTACTACCCAGCTAGGAAATGTAACAATGTCTCCTTCGTTTACATCAAACGTACATACACGTTTTGTGATTGGGTCTATCCACTCTGTTTGGCCACCACCACTTGGTAAATTAACATAGTATACATTTGTAAAATTACTACTATGTGTATGCCAGGCATGTCTTCCAAGATGTGCATATTGTTGGAACCAAATTTCAGTAATGCCGTATGAGCTATATCCCATATCGTTATTCCATTTATCTAAATGTGCATACAATGGATCGTTTAAAATTTGAAGCCATTTTCGATCTGGATCATATCTAGATGTATCCCAGTCACATTTAACAATATTACTATTAGGTGCAATCATGTGTCCATGTTCAGGTTGTTCAGCAATTGCAGCTAATATATGCTCTTTGATTAACATGTGTTCTTTTAAAGGAGTTATCTTTATTGGAAATTGTATTACATTATCTGTCATTAATTCTTCCACACATGTGCAGAGTATCCTTTTCCGTTAGTATCCCCGCCATCGTTTTCAACATCTTCACCGTTGTACTCGATGCCATCAATAATGTCTTCACCATTGGGGTATTCGTTAATAATAAACTTTAGCTTCTTTACATCAAACTCGCCTGTTGTTTCTAGACGACCTTCAAAGAATGAACCTTTTTCTGAACTGTAAAACTGACATACATAATTGCCTTCTTCGCCAAACCCGTCTGATTCACCATGATCTGCAAGTTCAACTTCGTAGTCAGTTTCTTCTTGGATCTTGTCAACTAGTGCGCTTACGTCTTCACCGTCTATTAGTGTAGCGACAGTGTCGGCGTTATAGTCTTCACTGCTAACTTCTTCAACTTCAATACGAGCACTGCCGTACTCTACACCATTTTGATGACAAAACTCATGTTCTGCTTCATACCATTGGTATTTGTATTCTTCGCCTTCGGCTTTTAGGAAGTTTGCTTCCTCGGGTACAATCTCAAGTTCCTCAAAGTCATAGTCTTCTGGATCATCATTGACCATGTAGTTTACAAAGTCACTGTCACCGTGTTCTTCGTTGTGCTTATGCCAGAAGTCGTATGCTTCTTTGCCAATGTTAATGTATGCACCTTCGCCACCATATCCGTATAATCTAATAGAATAGAACCGTGGGCCTTTAAGTGTTTCTACTAGTTCTGTTTTTTCTTCAGTTGTTGCCATGTTAAAACTCCAAGTCTGCTGCTACAATGTAGCGATTTTCATTTGATTGTAATATGCCTGGACGATGCCAAATCTTTCCTGGATATATCATCCAATGGCCAGTTTTAAAAGGTGTGATGTACTTGCCTTCACCTTCAACACCATTAGGTGCTAGTTCTGTGCCAGCTGTATTCAAGTCTTTAACATCATCTGGTATTTGTAAATAGTACACTCCGCTAACTGTAGTAGTCTCAGGATTATGATTATGATGATGCCACAAGTTGTCTCTGTCTTCGGCTGTCTGCAGATTAGTTTGAAAACTCCAACTTTGAATATTCTTAATCTGCACTTCGCGATTCATAAATGCAAAGCACGACCAGATAAAACTCATTTTAAGATTTACCCAGTCATTACTCGGTAGACCAAATACATTAGTCTTTGTTTGAAATCTAGGACTGTTAGTAAAGTAATTACCAGATGCAATAATTTCGTCAACATTAGCGACCATTCGCTGTCTACTGTTAGCGTCAACTAAACTATTCCAGTCGTATAATTCGTAATCCATTTAATCTCCCTGTATAATTACTACTATAATAACATAGTTATTTACTATTGTCAACTTTATAATGTTTTGTTTATGATAAATAATATTACAAAGCAGAGCGTGAGGGCGTTTTTTATGGATTTTCTAACACTAGCAAGCGAAGTAGGTTTTCCTATTGCCGGAGCACTAGCAGCAGGCTACTTTGTCTTTCTAACACTTAGTTTTATTTTAGCAGGCGTTACCGATAGTGTAAAAACACTAAATGGTATTATCGGCTCTCTTGACAATCGTGTACAAACTATGAACAACGACTTAGTTAAGATCGATGCGCTACTAAGTTATGCACTTAACGTAAGACCTAACATTGACAGAATTGCTGCTAATGAAGGCAAAGACGATGCGAGAAAAGATTAATGGAAATTGATATAGCTGCTATGATCAAAGACTTTGGCTTTCCAGTCATTGCTGCGTTTGGCATGGGATATTTCATATTCTTTATCTGGAAGTGGGTAACAGAAACTATTGATCCTGTTATTGGACAAAGCATGGGTACACTAATACGCCTTGTTGATCGTGTTCGCATGTTAGACAATGATTTGATACGCTTAAATAGTAAGTTAAGTATGGTGTTAGAACATCGTGCCAAACTAGAACCGCAAGGCCAAGTAGATCTCGATGCGATGGTTAACAAGTATCAAAGCCGAAGCGAAACATTCAATTCTACAGGAAAACCTGCTCCTAAAAAATAAATATTTTTATGAAGTATTATTTAGGACAGTGTGAATACAAATGGACACATAAAGATTTGCGTATGGAACAGATTTGGATACAGCGCGAACTAGGAGACGAACTTTACAAAACTGTAGAATCTAACAACTGGGAATGGAAATTACAACATAGTAACAGTCAAACCATGCCAGATGATATATATTGCTGTTGTGATATCTATGTAGAGATACCAAACTCAAAACAAGCTACGCATTTTGTACTTAAATATCCTCAAGCAAAACAAATGGAGAAATAACAATATATGCAAAGTAAATGCGAGTGCGGACACGAATGTCATAGGAATAAAGATTGTCCTACATGTGCCAACGATGTATGTTTTATTTGTAAATGTCCTAACTGCCTAGATGTTCCAAAATCAGTAGCAAGGTATGAACACGGATAGCTTTCAGCCTGCTGGCGAAGCACGTATAATCAAAGCAGATGATATATACGAATGTCTAGCTTGCGGTAAACAGTATACCGCTGAAGCTATGTATGATCATGAAGATGTGTGTGATAAGATCGAAGAATACCTTAAACAAAAAGACTTAATGACGTAACAGTTTTTGCTTATACTCTGGATTAGGCTTTCCGTTAAGAATTAGTATTGGATTATAAGGGCGTTGGGTGGGCTTTAATCGCTTACCATTGTAGCGAATTATTATCGGCTTCTCTTTATTACTTACTTGTGGCGATAAAGATTCCATCCCAGTCCTTTGGTAGCGTTTGTGTTAGCATATATTCACAGCGTTCAATCCACATATCGTAGTAGCCTTCTAGTTTGCCTTCAAACTGCGGCTTTAACTTATCGCACTGTTTAATTGCTTCACTAAACTTCTGTTGCTGATATAGTATATGCATTTCAGCGTGTCTACGCTTACTAGCTTCGTAATGCTTCTTAACATCATCTAATACTGTGTATATAGCAACACCAACTGTTTTACCTTTAACAGCTAAGTCGTCTACTTTAAGGAACATAAAGTCATCTTTACATTGTTCAACTGTTGCTCCTCCTACTAAGAGGACACATCCGTATTCTTTACATTTGCTTTCAATTCTTGCGGCTGTACTAACGGCGTCCCCGAGTACATCGTACGAATGTCTTGCGGTGCTACCCATTTCTCCAATATAGCCAAGGCCGGTATTGATTCCTGCCCCCATTCCAACTGGTG
>Ga0209090_10001877_pt1 | contig 13421 bp, 10 predicted proteins | sample ArcticOcean_MG_C_9_FD_187432 | JGI IMG/M metagenome (GOLD analysis project Ga0209090, IMG submission 187432) | Marine microbial communities from western Arctic Ocean - ArcticOcean_MG_CB2_152 (SPAdes) (version 2) | ecosystem: Environmental > Aquatic > Marine > Oceanic | place: Arctic Ocean... | reverse complement strand
CGTTGTTGTTGTTGGTGGTGGTGGTGGTGGTGGTGATGGGGACATCTTCACCCTCGTCGTCGTCGTCGTAATTATCCTCCATGGCGGCGAGACGTTACTTCTCTCACTATCTACGGCTGCGTAGGAGTTCTTCTTTTTCTTCTTCTCTTCAAAATCGATTGCAATTTACCTATTAAACTCTACAATGGAAAATTCTTCTTCTTCTTTTCTATATACGCTGCTCTCGTCGTCCTAACCGTAAACTGTTGATGATTGAGATGCTATCACGACGGCCAACACCGAATGCGCAATACCACCTTATTCTCAATCGATGATGATGATAGTTATACTAATACTATTTTGAAAGACAAGCAAAAGCAGCAGAGAAGAGTAAAGAAATGGTGCATTTTCCCTCTTTCTCTTTTTCGAAGCTCACCAACTAAAGCAGTTTACGACGACGGCAAAATTTGTTGCACGAGTTATAAGAAGAATATATATGTCGGCCATCGCGCGCGTTTTATTCCTAAAATCATCATCTGTTTCTCCTAAAGCGACTTTAACTTTGCAACGAATAGCATCATCATCATCATCATCCTCGTCGACTTCATCTTTGTTAAAACGAGGACGTGCTCGCACTCAAACACAACACACAACAACGACACCAAAAACAAGAACGATGGCGTCTACCCCGAAAAACGACGAACAGTTAAACGCGCAAGAAGCGATTTTAAAAGGCATGCAAGACTCAACGGAGCCGACTCTTTTCGACAAAATCGTCAGCAAAGAAATACCAGCGACGGTTTTATACGAAGATAATCTCGCCATGGCGTTTAAAGACGTCAATCCAGTCGCTAAGACGCACTTTTTGGTCATTCCGAAAATCAAAGCCGGACTGTCGCAGCTGAGCAAAGCGAACGAGGACCACAAGATGTTGTTAGGGCATTGCATGTACGTCGCGCAGATGGTGGCAAAACAAGAAAAGTTGGAGAATGGGTTTCGGGTGGTCATTAACGACGGCGTGGATGGATGCCAATCGGTGTATCACTTACATTTGCACGTGATTGGAGGACAGCAGTTAAGTTGGCCGCCCGGGTGTTGAGAGAAGAAGGTGCAGTTTGAGAAAGCAATAAAATGAAACTTCAACTATTCTATTATTACAATATGCGCTCTAATTTTCTATGTACGTAATCTATTTCCTCCTCTTCCTCTTCCTCTTCTTCCTCTTCGTTATCGTCAAATGGTGGTTGATTGAAGTATTTCCATGCGATGCTCAACGCAATGTTCAACGCGGCGTTGCGACCAGCATTTTCCTCTTCTTCTTCTTCTTCGTCCTCCTCTTCCTCCTTTTCTTTAAACGACGACGAAAGTTGTTTGGCAAACACTCTCGAGACTCGTCTCACTGCCGCTTGCGTTTCACTATCGAGTGGCATGCTTACGCGAACGGCGAGAGCGAAAAACCACGCGTGCTTCAACTTTTCTTTTTCACTTTCATCTTCCTTCTCGGTAAACGAGTAACAATATTTCCGAAACAACGCGCTCACAGTCACGTCATCCAACGCCACAACATCGCTCATCATTGGCACAGCTTCGAGTTTCTCAGGTGTTATGTATTTTCTATTAATGTTCTTCGCGCCTGCCTTCATCTTTTCCTCTATGTCGTCTAAAGCGCGTCGCATCGAGACGCGTAAATTAGAAAACGACTCTAAAAACTGTTTCGTCCACTCCGCGTTCGCTCTCGCATGCTCGAGAATGCGCATGGTTTTCTCTCTACCCAACGCTTTCGCGCTAGTTGATACAAACCCATGTTTCTCTAATATCTTTGGCGTTCTTTTGTTGTCGTAATCGCGGGGATTAACGTCGGAGACGACGACGTGTGGAATTGTCGCCGCCTCGTATCGCACCCTTCGCAAATACTCAAATCCATCCACCGGTTCCTCCGTTTCGAAGTCAGGAAGTATCGCATCTAACGGCAAACACTGCGAACGCAAGGAAGGGTCAATCTTCTCGTCTTGTTCATAGTCTGATTCTTCTTCATATTCTTCTTCGTATTCTTCCTCATCTTCTTCTCTCGCCGGCGTCTCGAAGACGGACGCGACAAAGACGGATGAAGTTGACGTCGTCGTCATTTCAAGAAAGAAGGAGAAAGGGACGCGCTCCTTTTTGTGTGCTGTTCTTTACCTGCGGAGAAAGAAAAGACCTCGTTAGTATGTCAATTACACTTAATACCAAAAGAAGACACAGAAAGAAAAGGAACGAAACACCTCGTTCTTAAACACTCTCTCGTCCGTGTGATAAAAAGAAAAGATAGGAAGTACGAATGTTCGACTCATCCAAAACGCAACTCAATACCTATGTTCATAATAAAGAGGTATCGAGAGCTCCTCGACGCCACATCGAGAAATTACCGCGTTAAGACAGAGAGAAAAGGTTTGATGTACCAAGTCTTTCAAGAGAAGCAATCAAATGTGGTTTATTGCATTTGTCTTCTTAGGATTATAATCTTGGAAAAAGAAAGAGAAGAAGACAAAGAAGAAGAAGAAGAAGAAGACAAAGAAAACGCGCGCTCACTCACCTCTGATACTATTGTTACCCTACTACTCGTCTCTCTTTTCGTCTGAAACAGGAGGAGTACTTTACGTTGTTGTTGTTGTTGTTGTTGTTGCAACTCTCCCACGAGAACTCCTCTTTAAATAATTATTCTTTTAAATAATTTTAGGGGATTTTTTTCGTGCACTTCATTTCACAATTCCCCAGCACGCGATAGAAAAATAACCAACCATGACGAGTAGTAGTAGTACTACTTTTTATTCATATTAAGAAGATTACGATGATGACGACGACGAATTTGCACCACCAACACGCGAATCCTCACTCGAAAGCTTTATCGCATTCCTACTCTCGTCGACGGAAATTTGTCTTTTGCTTCGTTTTATTCCTCGTGTGCGCGGGCCTGTTTGAGACGAGATTTTTCGAGAAGAAAAAGAAGTGGACTCCGAGTCCTGTCAACAATGATGTTGCTCTTCATCTTGGAGCAGCAGCAGGTGCAGCAGCAGCAGACGACGACGACGGAGCGTTTCGAAGAGCTCGCGCGCACGACACTGATCACGAAGACTACGCGAGAAACAATAACAGAGATGGAAGAAGAAGAAGAAGAGTATCTGAACCGAAGAAAGAATTGTCCTATGAAGAAGAGGAACAGTTGAGAAAGCAAAGAATGGAGGAGCGGATGGCGGGAGGGAAAGACGTTCGCGAAAGCAATGATAAGAGTCACCCAAATCATCAAGAATATGAGAAACTAAGAGTAGAACACGTGGACTCGTTAAATAAAAGCAGTATAGTCTTTGCCGCGTTCGCTTCCGCCGGGTTTCACGAGTTTATGCTGAACTGGTACGCGCACACGCAAAAGCTGAACATCGGGAACGTCATCGTCGCCGCGTTTGATGCGGAGACAGAAAAAGTGTGTAAAGAGAACAACATTCCGTATTTAGGAGACGAAGAGTTGAGGTACACGCACGGTGTCGTTGCGACGGGTGGGCAGCCGTTGCACGATCAAAACGCGAAAGTGACCATGGTTGGAAAAGCGTTTCAACAAATCGGCGCTTTAAAGGCGTCTTTTTTGTTGCGATTGATGCAGAAAGGATTTAGAGTTTTAGTATCCGATTGCGATACGGCGTGGATGAGAGACCCGAGAGAGTGGTTCGCGACAAACGAGATGGCGAAATACGTGGACATGGCAGTCAGTACGGACTGTTTGTCCTATAAGAACGAAGAGAAAGTTAGGGGATGTTGGCACGATCAATTCAACACTGGGATTTTGTTCTTAAATCCAACGGAAAAGACGAAAGGGTTCTTGAAAGACTGGCAAGTGGCGTTAGAAACAACCACACACAAGTTTGAACACGATCAGGACATATTCAACAGATTACTACGCGAAGGCGCCGGTTTGCGGCCACCACAACGGTTGGACGAAATAGACGTCGAGAACAGGAAGGAAGGCGCTGAGCGGCACGAATTGCACGTCGCGTTAGCGTCGAAGGATTTGAAGTTGGGCGCTTTACCGCTCACCTTGTTTACTTCAGGTCACGTTTTCTTCATTCAGCAAACGCACTTGCACTTAAACGTCGAACCTTTTGTGGTACACACGACGTATCAGTTTTCGCAAGCGAGAGGCAAACGACAGCGCTTGCGCGAACATCAGTTATGGTTGATCGAAGCGCAGGAGTACCACGACGAAGGCAACTTCATAACGACTTCAGAGAAACCACCGCAGGAGTTGTTATCGATTGGCATCGAAAATCATTTAAAACTTGCCTCGTGGTATCGATTGGTATTGAGGAATCTGTTCGCATATGCGGAAATTTTGAACCGCATTCCCATCCTTCCTGAATTCTCGTGCTTGTGCGATCGATACTGGGGTAACGTCCTTCCACAATGTTACATTCCAGGTGCGGACATTCATCCTCCGTATAATAAGTGTCCAATGGACCACGTGACGAACTTACCAAATTTGGAACGCGCCGGTTTAAATTTTCGCGAGTACTCGTTCTTAACTAACGAGCAAACGAGCGACAAAATCAAGCAGAGCGTCGAAACGGTTTCCCTGTCTCGACAGTTCCCAACTGACGAAGAGATTCGAGATCAATTAGGTAGGAAAACTGATAAGAGAGTTCTAGTGCTCGAAACCGCGAGTAAAGCATTTTGTACGTTCAAAGATGAAAGCAAATCGAAGGCGTTCGATTCTAAAATGCAGACCGGATTAGAAGCCGAAAGTCATTTTTGCAAACATGGCGGTTCGACTGGACGAATATGCGAAATTGGATTCACAAAGCCAAAAGGCGTGAGCCAGAATAGAGATTGCGATAGAATGCGTAGCGAAGACTTTGACTTTGAGAAGTTTTATGATAAACTTTGGGAGCACAAAGGATAGAAAGTTTTAGGAAAGAAATCTTTGAACGTTTTAAAGTAACGTGTAGTCGCGTGTACATGGTGTAGTCGCGTGCGATAAACCCAGTTGCTAAACTTAGTTTTGTTTATTCACAAGTGCCTCTTCTAAAGTCCTTTACCTTTATTCCAGTTTGATTTTTGCCAATCTTTAAACGTGGACATACCTTCGTGACATCCTTCGTGGTAAGGAAGCGACGCAGCATCGCTAATCGCCGCGTTATGTCCTCTGCTCGCAAATCGCCAACACGGTTCGTTCCACGCGGTGTTCCAATACGAACCGTCCGCTCGGATATCGTACTTTGTAATCGCACCCCAGCTCGCAGCCACGGCGGAAAACGAGGATCCGTACGAACCGACAATCTCATCGCACATGCTCAAAACGCGCATTTCTGCGATGGCGTTTTGTAACGATTCCACCGAGGCCCGGTCGCCATCGTTACCAAATTTAATACCTTCCATAAAGCGCACGGTTAATCCTCTTTTGCTAAAATACTCCGTCGCTCGATCGCGAGCGCGCGAATCGTCGGAGGCTAAGTAAAACACAGTATCAGAGGCTGGAAATCCCAACGCTTCGGCACGCATTCGCGCAAACTTGAAAAACACCTCCGGATCGGGCACTTTCACTCCTTTATCACCACCCGCCGGCATTGGTTTTTGCATGCGTAAGTGCATGCCAAAATTATATTTTCCTAAACTCTCAAACGTTCGATCGACGGTTTTTTGAATCTTTGGCGACGGAGTCAATAACCATCTCGCGATGTGCCCGAACACGTTCGCATGCTTGTTGTTGAATAACGACTTCACTTGATCTTTGTAATTTTCGTTGTTTACCAGCAAAGGCATGGCGTAATCGTCCGATTTGAACAACAACACTTTCTCCGGGTACTGCTGATTTAAATCTTTCGATGCGATTTTCGCGTAATCGTCTCGAACAACCATCGCGCATCCGCTATTACTGCTACTTCCTTTTTTGTTACTATTTCCACACGACGCGGAAGATCCAACTGGGACGTACTGCAGAATCTTATCGCTCAAACTATCTCTCAATTTATCTACGTCCATCTCCACGCCCGGTTGAAACAACTTCCCCCAACTCGCCGGGTTCGGAAACGTATCTCTCCAATGCACCAACAACACTCTATCCGTCAACAACGCCCACAAAAACGCCATCGCCACGCCTGGTAACCTATTCCCGTACCCGTCGTTCCCTCCAGATACGTATACAATGTACTTGTGATTCTCACTGTCTTTCTTCGATACCTCCGTCGCGCTCTTGTGTTTCTCGACGTATTCCATCAACGCTCTCTCAAACGCCGGTGGACGCGCCGTTAAGGCTCGCTTCAATCGTTTTCGCAGATCCAACGGATCTTCACTATCGCTGCTGTGCGAGTGATGATTACTTTTTTGATGATGATTATGCATAAACTGATACCGAAACGACGAGTGGTGTTCTCCGCTCTCTTCTCCTCCTCCTGCTCCGTATGCTTTCGCGTTCGCCCACTCCTCGTTCGCTCTCTTTCTCACCTCATTAGAGGGAGTATAATTCGAGGAGGAGGAGGACGAGGAGGACGAATAATACCAACTCTCTTGGACGCTCAAAACAAGCATCCCAAATATAATTAACCCCGTCGCGCGAATGCACTTGGATAACTGCTGTCTTCGCGCTTGATGATGATGATGATGATGAGAGTATTTGTTGTTCATCATCGTGTTAAAAATCAAATCCAGAACAAAAACAACAACAACAACAAAAACAACAACACACGTATTCTCTCTCTACCAAAAGCAACGCGACGACGCGAACACTCGCGCTGCAGCAAAACGTGCTCTTTTTGTACGAATAATCAATTCGAAAACGAGAAAGAGCGACGAGAGAGAGAACAGGTTTGCCTATTACTACTATATTTTAACAAAGGGAATGGAGAATTTTATGAAAAATTTGAAGATTTCAAGTCAAAAAGTCTTCTTCATTTTGTCGAATAGTGAAACTCTTTGTCGTCAGACTCTTTTTTTAGGCACTTTCGACAAGAGAGAGAGAGACTTAGAACTGAACACGAACACAGACAACACACGAAAGAAGAAGAAGAATGGAGTTCCTCCCGCACGCGTTGCAACAAAAAGTCCGGAAAGGCGTCTACGCCTTGAAAGGCCTCTCGGAGTGCGAACAACTCGTCTTAGAGAGCACGGATAAAGAGAAGTGGGGTCCACACGGCGAACAGTTGAAATCTCTCGCCGAGAAAACCGTCGCAGAGGAGGAAGGAGTGAGAGGGAGAGGAGGCAACAACGACAACAACAACAACAACGAAGAGTCGGACACGAGAATCATTCTAAGAGTTTTGTTCGAAAACAGATTGAAGAAGAGAGACCTGGAGTGGCGCTTGTGCTATAAAGCGTTGACCGTGATTGACTATTTAATCGCCAACGGAAGCGAAACGATTGTGAGAGAGATTCAGAGAAGAATAGGGAGAGACTTGCAACCGTTGAAGACGTTTGAACATCGAGATCCAGAGAAAGGGAGAGACGAAGGGATTAACATCAGACAGAAAGTGACGAATATGATCGCTTTGTTGGAAGACCCGGAACGAGTGAGAGAAGTTAGAGAGAAGGCGAGGATGAACAGAGGGAAGTATAGTGGAATGAGCAACGCGGATTTGAAGGCGTCGAGTCGCAACAGGAACTCTGCGAACGATACCTTTAATAATAGAGCGACTTATAATAATAACGATAGCGCCACTAGAGTGGCGACACCGACGACGACATCAGCAATAGCATCACCATCAGCAACAACACCAGCACCGAAATCAAAAAACGACGGTGCTCATTCTGGAACGAGCGCTATGAGCAATGTGCTCAACGCTTTCGAGGACGACAAGGACGACGACGAGGACGACGACGATGGGGATAATGATGAGTTCATGACTGGAGGCGGGAACCAACGAAGCAAAGAACCTCCAACTTTCGTTCCTAAAGTTGACATCCGAGACACTCCTATTCAACGTCCTCCAAATTCGGCTGGATTTAGTGCAACGCTGAAGCCGCCTCCGCGAGGAGGCAACGCCTTCGTGAACGCCAACAATACGAACTTGTTCTTCGAAAGTGGACCAGCGAGTAATACCCAGAAGCCCACGACGGCTTCTCCAACAATCTCTCTCGACGAACTCTTGGGGGGAGGAAGTGGAGGAGGAGGAGGAGGAGGAGGAGGAGCAACCAACACCAATCAGTCCTCGTCTACGGGAACTCCATACCAAAGCGCCGAAGATTTGTTTGGTTTCGAAGCAAACGTATCGAAACCTACGCCGCAACAACCAACAACGCGCGCACCACTAACTCCGGCACCAGCTGCCGCGATCGACGATCTATTCTTTGGAATGGAGACGACGCCTACGGCACCGATAGCACAACCGGCTGTGATGCCGAAGCAGGAACACGTGGATCCGTTTTCCGATTTCGCGGCGTCGACGCCTTCGAAAATCAACTTTTCTAGTAACAACAATAGCAACAACAGAAACAAGAAACCTGACCCGCTCGACGCGTTAGATTTCGGTAGCTTAGGATTAAAGTAAAGTCATCATATCGATTTTTGTAAATAATAATACTATGATTCGCGAAAGTGGAATTATACATGGAATGGTACCTAGTACCTAAACACGCTAAAATCTATACTACACAAAACAACTACCACCTCTATTCTCGCTAATAAGAAGATTATACCGAAGAAAGAAAGAGTTCCTCCTACCAGCTTCCTCTCACGTTCTCTCCGCTGGACCGAATGTCGTCGTAATCCACCTCTCTCTCCTCGTTCTCGTTGGTGACCACGGGTGGTTTGTCGTTCATCATATCTCTCGCGAAACTCCCGAAATCTCCGAGTTTCGGTGCCACGTTCTTTCGGTAAAAGTTGAACAAATTTGAAGAGAATTTTCCTCGCTTTTGTTGCTTTTGTTGTTGTTGTTGTTGTTGTTGTTGCGTCGTTTTTGCTTTTGTTGTTTCTTCTCCGTTATTAAATTCGTTCCGTAACAGCGCTTGCTCTCTCGTGCTTCTTTTGTTTTGTTCTCCTCCTTTTCCTCCTCCCAAAGACGCCAACGAGGAGGAGGACGCTCCAAAATCATCATCGTTCTCATCATCGGCGGCAAAAATTGGAGACGACGAAGACGCGATTCCAAAACACGCGAGCAGCATTAGAAGCATTAACGCGAGAAAGAGAAAGGAACTTTTCCTCTTCGATACTACTTCTCCGTTATCGCTATTTCTCGTCGTCGTCGCTAAGAGTGGCGTCGAATCGTAACCATCCTTGTTGTTGTTGTTGTTAAGCAGCGGCATCATTTTTTTGACGAATAAATTTGAGGCGCGTGTGACTGTGTTTTTTGTTCGTAAATTGAGTAAATTGTTGAAGCAGAAAAGAAAAGAGGTAGAGGAATTTTTGAACACGCGCGTTCTATTTACACATCATACACGTCTAAAACAGCAGCAACTGACAACATTCTTAATCGACGTATCTCTTCAACATTCTCAACGCCTCGCTGTATTCACACGCGCCTTTACGTTCTTCTCCGCCTTGCGCGATTAACAAATCTTGAGCTAACTGTTTCGTGGCGACGTTTCTTCCCGCGCCGGTTCTCGACGCGGTAGCCGCGCCGACTGCGGTGGCTAAAGCCAAAGTCGCTTTCGCAGAAAGTTGTTTGGCTTCCTTTGTCGTCGTCATCGTCGTGCTATTACTATTACTACTGCTGCTGCCGTTATCATCACTGTCACTACCCTTACTACTATCTTTCCCACTATCGCTCTTGGTCGACATCAATTTTTTGTATTCGAGAAATCCCATGACGATGGCACTCGCCGCAGAGTCGCCGCACCCGACCGTATCGCCGACATCGATCGTGGGAGAGCCTACTTTAGTGCTATCGATATCCATATCGTTCTTTGAAAACAAAATCGCTCCATCCGGGCCGAGTTTTACGACGATCCATTCTAAATTGCCCGATCCTTCAAATTGAGGATGGTTGAACAAGCTATACGCCAACGTGCGAGGATTTTGTAACAACTCCTCGTTCGGATTTGGGTGTTCGACTAAAGCCGCTAACTCTTCTGCGGTCGCTAAAACGACATCCGTTCGCTTTATGAGTGAAATCAAAGCTTTCTTGCGCAAATCGGTCTCGTGAAAGGTGAACGCGCGTGGACCGGGGTCGAAAAACACCGTGCCGTCGTGTTTGTGTATAATATCCGCCGCGTCGACGACATCGTTCGGTGCGAGTTCATCGAACGCAAATCCATTTACAAACATAGCTTTTGATTTCCTCAACGCCGCTTTCACGTCCGCGCCGAGCTTGTATTTTTCCGCCAGTAACGGCCACGGGCCGAGATCGTACGAAGAACAAAACGCGTGCGAACCAGATCCATCCACCAACACGAAACAAACCAACGTTCGACTTTCCGAAGTACTGGGAGCAGATGAGGATGTGGAAGAATTTTGCTTTTCCTCGTAACTGTGAAACCCGACGCGTTCTTCGCGCAAAACGTCTTTCATAAACGTCCCGTAGAAATCATTTCCAATCTGCCCTAACGAGACTGCTTTCAGCCCGAGCCTCCTCGCGGCGATTAAGAAGTTCGTGTTGCCACCAACCTCCAACTCCTCGCATCCCATCGCTTTCATTTTCTCCGTTCTCGTTAACAAATCGTTCAGAGTTTCCATCGTTTTCAACTCGTTCTTGTCTTCAGGGAGAGACTCCACGGAATGAAACACATCCACGCACATATTTCCGAGCGTGACTACATCGATATCTTTTGACTCGTCGTCGTCAACTCTATTCGCAGACACAGAAGAGAAAGAAGCGCTGAATACTGCTTTTCGCGCACCGCATCCTCTTCCGTATTTACCTCTACTTCCATCTCCTTTCCTTCTCGTCGTCGTCTGAATCGTCGCGCCGTGATGAAACCGACGACGTTTCGACGAATGTAAAATTTCGTTTCGTGGATGGTGGATTACTCGTTGTTTTTGCATCATCATCATCATCATCGGTCGTCAAGAAGAAGACCACGTATGCGGAATAAAACCTTAACTTACTATTTGTTCACACGAGCGCGCCCTCCTCTTGTTCACACAAAACTCTCTCCCTCTCTCCGTCTTCTTTATTTGCGAAAGTGTCTTCTTAAACTCAGCAAAAGTTTTTAATAAGTGTTTTGAATTTTGAAGGAAGAATAAAGTATTTTTGGAAAAGATGAGGAAAAAATTCTCGTGAAACCTCTTTGCTGCCTTTCACCAAGTGTCTGTGACGTTGCACACGTTTGCTTCGTCTGTCTTCTTTTTTATTTATCCACAAATAATACTAATCTGTGGCGCACGAAATACTTACAAAACTTACCTCAGGAAGAACACGACGACAACGCGCGTCGTCTCCAAAGATAGAACATCAAATTATCATCATGTCGCAAGTGTCCGCGAGTTTACTTTTTTCTTCGTCGTCTTTATTTATATCTTCATCATCTTCGAGTTTGAGAAGATGCAAAAGTCGATCTTCGTCGTCGTCACCGACAAAAACGCATCATCGACATCGTGATACCAAGAGTATAAGAACTAAGAGTAATAATAAGAAGAAGAACAATAATAACGCACGAGCGATGTCTTCTTCCTCCTCTTCTTCGTCGTCGACGGAACCAGATTGGAAAGTCAAACAGAGAGAACAAGACGCGTTAATTGGTAAAGAGGAAACCGCGGTGAAAACCAGAGTGGTTGAGATGTTGAAACCGATATTAGAAGGCGCAGATAAAGTGACTTCTCAAGGCGACGACGCCGCGCAGCTGCAGTTGCAAGGGGAGCTGTCGGAGAAAATTAGACAGGCGACAAAAATGTTGGAAGAAGGTCTCGTCGAGAGGGATTCGCAAGTGAGATTGCTCTTGTTAGCGGCGTTTTGCTCGGAACATTTACTGCTATTAGGCCCACCGGGGACGGCAAAATCTGAGATTGGTCGAAGGCTCTCGGCGTTTACGCAAGGACAATACTTTGAGAGATTGTTGACGAGATTTTCCGTTCCTGAAGAGTTGTTTGGCCCATTGAGTATGGTTGGATTAGAGAAAGATATGTACGTGAGAAAAATTGACGGGTATTTACCGACCGCACGAGTCGCGTTCGTGGATGAGATTTTCAAAGCGAACTCGGCGATTTTGAACTCTTTGTTGACCATCTTGAACGAGCGCTTGTTCGATAACGGTAACGAGCGCATTGAGGTACCTTTGTTGTGCTTAGTCGGCGCCTCGAACGAGTTACCAGAAAGCGAGGAGTTAGACGCGTTGTATGATCGTTTCTTGCTGAGATCTTCGGTAGAACAAGTATCTTCGACGGCGTTGAGAGATTTGTTGAAACTCTCCGAGGCGTCTGAGACGAAAGCGAGAGCTGATATCAACGACGAGCAAAAATTTTCGTTGAAACCGAGCGATTTTCAAGGTGTAAAAGAAAAAGCGTGCGAATCAACTACGGTGCCAGATTCTGTGATTAATTTGATGATAGATTTGCGCGCACATTTACAGGATAAGTGCGAACCACCCATTTATGTTTCCGATCGTCGTTTATTGAAAGCGGTGACTTTATTGCGAGTGGCGGCGTATACGGACGGTCGTTCCGTGGTTTCCGATTTCGACACTTTACTCTTAGCGCATGTTTTGTGGCAACGCCCGGGTGAGTCTGCCATGGTACAAGATTGGATTTTAGAACGTTTAGCGAAAGAGAGAGGTGTAAAGCAAGTTCAATATCTCCTCGCCGCTTTGTTCGGGCGAGCGTGTCGATCGGACGAAAACGACCAGGAAGAAGCTGCGCAGCTCTTAAAAGAAGCGCAAGGTTTGAAGGAAATCTTGACCTCTCAGTTAAACGATTTAGCCGGTGCCACTGCGGGTGGCGTCCCACAACTGAAAAGACACGTCTGGTTATCTCCCGCCGAGTCTGAACGCGCCGCGCAATCCTTATCTCCCATGTTCAACAAAGCGAGAAAAGGTTTAGAGAAGTTATTAGAGGAATGCTTGACGTTAGAAGTCGCACTGGAACGGAAAACGGAACCGCACGTCATGGCGTTGTTGTTGCCGGAATATTGGGCCGATTTTATTCGATCCGGGCCGATTGAAGACGTCAAACCGCTCGGATTAAAGTAAAAATATTTAATAATCATCTTGTCACCGCTTTGTTTTGTTGTATTCCCTCACAAAATAGTTTTACTCCCTCCTTCCGCGTGCACAAAAAGCAAAAGCGCAAAGAAGCCTTCGTTCTCGTCGTCATCATCGAGATAATGTTCTTCGCGAGAAGCGCTTCCTCGTCGTCATCGTCCCTCCTCTCGTTCCTTCTGAAGAGTACGACGACGACGACGAGTAGAATAAAGCGAGGAAGCGAAACAACGAGAAAAACGATACAAAAATATTACTCGTCGTCGACGACTTTCGATCGCTCGGGCGAAACCATCTCTCGAGACATGCGCAGAAAAGATTTAGCGGAAGAGACGAGGTATTTCGCGCACGAGGAT
>Ga0209090_10001872_pt1 | contig 13435 bp, 14 predicted proteins | sample ArcticOcean_MG_C_9_FD_187432 | JGI IMG/M metagenome (GOLD analysis project Ga0209090, IMG submission 187432) | Marine microbial communities from western Arctic Ocean - ArcticOcean_MG_CB2_152 (SPAdes) (version 2) | ecosystem: Environmental > Aquatic > Marine > Oceanic | place: Arctic Ocean... | reverse complement strand
ATCCACCCATCACTATTGCCACATTTCCCAGGTGCAGATGCACATGGTGCTGTAATTGCTAGCGATGTAGAAGTCAGCGGATGCACAGTACATTTTGTTGATTCTGGCGTTGATTCCGGAGCGATAATAGCACAATGCAGAGTGCCGAGATTACCCGACGACGATGTAAAATCACTTGCTGCTAGAGTACAGGTCGAGGAACATATTATTTATCCACAAATCATCGATGCAATCGCGGAAGGAAGAGTCTTCTTAGAAGATAACAAAGTCAGTATTGCTGACGTTCTGTAAGTTGTGATTTTTCATTATAATTGGAAAAGCCACCACTACTTTCAGTAATTACTATCGTTGTTAAACCGTCAAATAATGAATTGACACTTGAACCATCACCCATCTGATAATCACCAGGGCAGTTGGCGAGTAACGGTTGCCGATTTGAATTAGAATCAAGAGGAACTCCGCCACCACTTTGCAATAATGACTGAAGTGAATCCAGATCTAAATCAAACGCATCACATGGAATAAATTGAATTGGACCAGATATTTCACTATAAACCCAACGAATTACATCACTCAGTTTTTGACAATGTTTAGGGTCTGGCCAAACCTCTCCTTCAAACAACGAGATTCTTTCTTCATTACCACAGAGAGTAATAATTTTTACAATACCGCAATCTATGCAAAGTTGGCGTATCCGTTCGACACCACCAAACATCAATGCCTTGTCTTGACCCATTCTCGTACTATTTCCGCCGGCAAAAATAACTGCTGAAAATTGCTGAGAATTATTGTAAGTCATCCAAACCCTCTAGAGCAATTTCTAATTCGGCTAAGAGGCTACGAACCCTTTCCAATAACGCCTGTCTTTCTCTGGTTGAACGGGCTTCTGGTAACCATTCCAGTAACCGCCTAACATCCTTAGCATCGCGTTCAACAGTCCACTTCAAGACCGATTCTAAAACCGGGTCTTCGGTAGGTAGAAAGCGGTCCGCCATAGACTATTGCAGTTAGACCAAGCCCTTCAATTCTGCTCTGCTAAAGCCCGTATTCGGATTCGTTCAAATAATTCTCCACCAGGGGGTGCGAGTTCTATCATTTGTTTACAAGTAGTTGGATTCCTTTTTGATAACGAGCAAAAAATTACTGCTGTTTGATGCCATAACTTACTCTGTTTTGACATTTCAACAATCCATGAGTCGTCAGGAATAGGACTCCCGCCGCGAATTATCTCCTCTGAGATCTCAAGAATCATATCCAATGATTCTTGCCTCTGCAATAAGTGAATAAAAGCCATCCATGGGTCTTCGCCCAAGTCATCTTTAGACAAGTTGGAAAGAAGTATGCCCGCCATCTTCAAGTCTTCATATCCGTGCCTTTTCCAAAGTGCAGGAATCAATCGTGCCAACTTTCTCCGATTTTTACTATTGGTCAGCACCCATGAAGCGATTCTCCTCAGTTCAGGGTCTGCACAACCAAGATTGAAGGAGAACCCTGCATCATGCGCTAATAGATCTGAAGTAGGTTTTACCATTAATCCAATACATCCTTTGGCATAAGCAAGGCGTAGAAATTTCAAACTCCTTCTTTTTCCTAACAGGACTTTTGGCGATTGATTGTTGAGAAATTCGTCTAAATCAGAAATCAAGAAGAACCACCATCAACCGTCTTTTTACGAACAGTGTCAAAAATATCCCCTACCAATCCAACCGAATCACGCAGAGTTGCAAGCATTTTTTCCATAACATTAGGGTCTTCGAATTTTTCTTTAACCATGACTCGCAATGTTTCTTCAATGAGGGCGTGGTCTTTATCGTCAATTTCAAAAATTGAACGAAGATGTGCTAGTACTCTGAACTCGTCTCTTGAAAGAGAAGCATTGACAATTGCAATTTCAAAAACTTTAGTATATACTGTTCTTGCATCAGCCACCGAAACAATATCACCCTTCGGGCTTTTACGTCCTTCTTTTATGTCTGAGTAAATCTCACCAGGTTGCTCACTTGTAAGATCCAGTGCACTGGCCAATTTTATAATCAATCTCTTCTCTTCTCTAGTCAAAACACCGTCCGCTAGCATCACTTCTACAGTGGTGCGGAAGATGTTCAAACTACCGAGTGAGAGTTTGGGCATATCAAGCCCATTGTTTTCCTCTTCTTGAATACATTGCCTAAACATAATCATTGATTTATGCTACTTTTTAGCAAAAGGGTTCAATAAGTATTGGCATGTCGCATTATTTGTTCACTTCCCTTTCACGCTTTGAGATGGCAACATTTCAAGCACTGCAATGTAGTGTAAGACTCAATGGGTCTTTCCAATCAATGCGAACGGTTTAGTGTACACAAGGAGATAATAAAATGGTCCAAAAAAGAAATAATCGTGACTCCGGTCATCAGAAACAAAAGGCGATGAAGTATTTGATTCGCGCTGACATTAAGGTCAACGGTTCCGTCCAAAGAAAGGACATAATCGGGGCCATCATGGGGCAAACCGAAGGTTTGCTCGGTGACGAACTAGAAATACGCAAGTTGCAAAGAACAGCACGCATCGGCCATGTTGATGTTGAAATTGAATCCAAGGGCGGTAAAGTGCATGGAGTAATTTCAGTGCCAAGCAGTATGGATAATGTTGAAACTGCAATTATTGCATCCGCATTGGAAACAATTGATAGAATTGGCCCATGTGCAGCAGTGATCAAAGTAATTGACATCCAAGATGTAAGAGCAACCAAGCGAACAGCTGTTGTTGACCGTGCTAAGGAACTACTCCTTGGCCTAGTTAATTCCGGTGAAGCTGCATCAAAGACAGTAATCGAAGAAGTACGCTCGGTCTTAACAACCGGTACTGCAACATCTTTCCATGGTTTAACCAGTGGACCAAACGTTGAATCTTCTACTTCACTAATTATCGTTGAAGGAAGAAATGACGTTCGTAACCTATTGAACTGTGGCGTAAAGAATGCAATTAGTGCTGATGGCGCTGGCGACATGAAGCAAGAATTAATTGACCTAGCAAATAGCAAGGAAACCGTAATTCTAGCAATCGATGGCGACAGAGGTGGAGAGATGTTGTTTTCACAACTGATTGAAACCCTGAAGGTAGATTTCGTTGCACAAGCACCTGTTGGACAAGAATGGGAACTACTGCCACAAAAGACAGTAACAAAATGCCTTTCAATGAAAGTTGACGCAACTAAATTCTTACACGTACTGAAGAAGAAGCAAGAGGATGATAGTGGTAATGCTACTAAAGATAAGAATTGGGCAGAGGATATGCCTGAGGAATTTGTAGTAGAAGAAGCTCCAGCAGAAGTGCAAGAGTTCTTTGACCACTTAGACGAACTCGAGCCTAAAAAGGCCGTATTTATCATGGTCGATGGAGCAGTTTCTGACCCAGTAGGCGCATCAACACTTGCAAAGAAAGCAAACGAAGCGGACGGCGCAATTGCAATGGTCATCAACGGCCCAGTTAGCGAAAGAACATTAGAAATTGCAAGTGAAGCAGCAATTCCAACAGTTATCGGAACAAAGGCTGGAAAAGGATTTGCAGCACGCGAAGATGTCAAAGCTTGGTTATCAGAAGAACACCGCTGAAGCCCGAATCACATTCTAACCCCGCCAACAGGCGGTAATCGAATGCTGTTGACTACATGGTTTACACCATCTTTCAACTCTACTAATTCAGTAGGGTGTGGAAGTTCTAATTGGTCAGCCATCAATGGTAGGCTTATGCCGGGACCGGGAATTCTTTTGAGAGCAATACCGAGCGTAATTGCATCATCAAGGAAGTTTCCACTAGCACCGGAATGTCTTGCTTCAAGTCGCAAACGCGACCACTTACTCATCTCAGCAACTGCACTGGACAATTGGGCAAGTAATTCAGCACGAGCATCATCTCCTTTTTCCTGCCTAGGAATTAGCCGAATTGCAAGTCTCAATATTCTATCGACACGCATGTCGCGAGGCTCAATGCCAACATGACTGGCCAAATTTCTACGAACAGAGTTCAACGACTCAGCACCTTCTTTTTGCACAAGTTCAGCATCTTCTTTGAGGCCGAGATTGGTTAGAAGTGTTGACAGTGCAACAAGAGCATTACTCACTTGTTGCGCATTTGCAACATTTGGACTTTCATTACTACTATTTTCAACTTTAACTATTTCTTCAACAGCAGGCTTCTCAACGATTTTCTCTTTGATAACAGGAACAACGGCCTTCTCTTCAACAACTTCTTGTTGCGCGACAGTTTCCTCTTCCATGGCCTCTAAAATCGCTTCATGAACATCTTGCAACCCATCGCGCGGTAACAAAACCTCTTTCCCATCCTTGCTCACCATCGGCACTAAAGTTTGACGAATAGGAGATGGGCTCCATGAGGTGAAAGTGAAATCGGGATCTTCAACTGGACGCGAAGCCAAATGCCTGAGGAACTGAGGGATTGTATTGTGAAGATTTTCAATTGTATCTGGTTTGCGTAGTTCTAGTTCGGTATCGAGTGCCAACGCGACATCGCTTTGCCATGGTAGTGCTTTGAGACGGCGGCACAGAGATGGGTGTTGAGGGATTTGTGTACGCATATTGGAAATCTTTCTTGCAGCAGACACGAGATTAATATTAACTTCAATTCGCAAATGAGTGACATTCCAACCACGATATTCTAATTCAGCCAATTCTTGATCAGTCTTTGTGGCTAATCTTTTCATTGTTTCACCGGCGATTATATCGCCAGCAGTGGGTGATGCAGAAGCCGATTTGCCAAAGCGGCGAGTAGATGCTATCAATTCCTCGAATGCACGAATGTTCAATGTGGAAGTTGATATTTTTTCATCTGCCTTGCCCTGGCCCAACAAATCTAGCCAATCAGTTTCTAACATTCTCAAATGCCTAGCGCCGCGCCTCGCTTGTTTGTCAATAAACTGTTCCATATTGGTCAATAGTTCAGCATCAGCATCAATTTCTCTTAGAATAGAAATTCGTTTCTCAACTTCAGCAGACCCATCATATGAGGAATCCAAACTGTTCAAATTATCAATCAATTGCAATCTAACATCCAATTTAGGGATTTCCGCTTTCAATAGGTGAAGTGAATCACGCGGTTCATCGACAACACGTCGTCGCCAATCATCCATTACCAAACCCACATCTTCATATTTAGCGACCAATTCCAAACCATCAAGTTCAATTTGTCTCCAATCATGTTGCAAAGACTCAACAACATCGATAAAATCTTGAGTATGCTCAATCCGCCCTGCCAATGCTTCGCCCTCATGCTTTCTCTCAGGCCACCTAGATACGAGATCCTTCCAACTTTGCATAGCATTTAGATGGATATTTATCATGCTATTTATCTCTGGAAGGTTTGATTCCCATTCCAACAATTCTTCCGCAGTAGCATCTTCTTCACTTGGCAATATTATCCCAATACTTCTCCAATTTTTCAACTGGTCATTGAGAAGTTGCTGCCTTTGATGGAGATTGTCGGCAATAGTGATAATTTGGTCGCTAAGGTTTTGAATATCTGCCGACAAACCCTCTTCGATCAGTACGACTCTTCTAGCCTCATGGTGGTCGGCTAAACTATTATCAAATGGTGAAATCTCTCTTATTATTAACAAACGTAATTGTTCATGCTCATCATGTAATAAATACCATTTATCAATTTCATCAAGGGCATCCTTTAGATTTAATTCAGAAATATATACAACATCATAACCTGCTTCCAACATGTGTTTCATCGAGTCGGTTATCAATTGGTTTTGCTTTTCTTCGATTCGCTCAATTTCAGCCAATTCCATCTTGATAAGTTCATGATTATTTGGATCGGCTAAGTAGGGTACAATCACTATTGTGGCGGGCCTATTTGACGAATCTAATGCGTCCAATCGTTCCAGTAATTCCTTGCGAATCTCACCCATCCCATTAGTAGCCCATTGTAGCGCTCCAGCCTCAAGCTCCAATTCCCATGGGCGGTTTTCCTTAGCCCAGTTTTGATATTCAATCAATATTTGGTCTGCGACCATCGGATTTTTCAAATCATTTTGCCAGCCCAAAGCCAAAGTGACATCCTCGTCACTCCAGTTGCCAATAACAGAAGTTAGCCTGTGGCGTAAATTGACACTTAGATCAACTAAATATTCTGCCCTTTGCAATCGTTCACTAGATGTCGCTGAATCCTTTGAAAGAAAATCTTCCAAAGCGTCAATAATTAATCCAGATTCACCCCATTCCTCCAATCTTGAGTAATACCAAGGGATGTCGGAATCGTCATCGGAATCGGTACTCACGGGCTCACCTAACCTTGCTAAGAACAGCCACAGCCTTTGAATGTGAGCAATGTTGGAGACAAATTGTTGCTTTTTTCCACCGAGATAAGGTAATGCCATCACCTTTTAATTTACTTAGAAAATACCTCGTCTACTACTTCCCCCCTTTAGGGGGTGGTTAAATTTAGAAGGTCGGGAAAACACCTCCAAGAACCACTTTTCAGCCGCAGACCATAAAGGCATAAAGGAAAGGTGGGCGGTAATGGACCCCCTAACAGTACTTTTCAGCCTCACTTGTATTGGTGTTGGAACTGGACTTGGTTATTGGCTGAAGAGAGCCGATGACAAATTCATTTTAATCAACGAGACGGGAATTTTACTGCAAGAATCACAAGCCGCAAATTATTCTCACCTCAACAACGAAATCGGCGTATTACAAAATTCAGTTGGCGATATGTTGGGATTAATCGATGCCCTAAGAGCAACTAACCCCGAATTGGATGGCGCGATTCTTTCACACGCCACAATCACTCGCTTGGAAAATCTCGGAGAATTTGCCAATCAAGAGGACATCGACTCTGCGATTAGAGATTCCTTGCACTGCATCGAAACTCTTGTATCGACAGTAAGCAGCGATACTGCAGTCGGTTCTGAAGGCGTTCTTAATTCAACGAGTGAGGCCTTGGTCATCCGCCTTCTCGACCTATTTGTCAGCAAGAATGTGACACTAGAACAATTGGGAATGAGTTCACTTTCAGCACACAAACTCGGCCATGTTACTATGTCTCTGCGCAGATATGAATGGGCAGAATCAGCATTCGGCCTTGCCTATCAAGCATCTCCAGGCAATACCAATTTACTAGAAGGATTGGAAAAGATTGCTATAATCAAGAGCGACCCTGTATTACGCCGTCATTGGCTAGAGGCTAGAATGAGCGTCACTCCAGACGATCCAGAATTACTTCGTGCACACGCACACTTGTTGGCGAGTTTAGGTGATGAAGAAGCAGAAAGAGACGTTCGCCGCTTAGAAGCACTCGGACTTGATACAGCAGCAGACCGCTCACTATTGTCAGGGCTACGCGCTAGAGCGGGCGCTCGCAGTGAAGCATTGGAAGCGATTGAAAACGCACTTGCAGAAGATCCAAGCATCGCTAATGACTGGTACAGTCATGCTAAATTACTCTACCAAGAAGAGGAAATGGGTAAGGCACTAACCTCGGTTGACCGTTGTTTAGAATTGAATAGACAACACGGTGATGCATGGGCATTGATGGCAATTCTACTAGCGACTAAGGAAAACAGACTCAAAGAGGCATTGAAAGCCGCAACACACGCAGTAGCACTAGACTGTGGCGGAGTAGAATTGATGCTACTGAAAGTAGACTTATTAATCGCAAGCGGCTCTCCTTCCGATGCTGAAAGTGCACTACAGAAGGCACTAGCAAATAACCCACAAAACGGAGAGTTAAGAGCAGTTATAGCCTCAAGAAAATTACTTGAAGGCGATTTCATGGAAGCACAAAGGTTACTCGATGAAACACCAGTTGGTATTGACCACACACTCCTACATGTTGTTGAGGGGCGTTTACATTTGGCCAATGCGGACAGAGCCCGCGATGGTACTGGACAAACCGATGCAACTCTGTTAGCTGAGGCTTTTGTTGCATTCGATGAAGCACTCAAATTAGATAGAGAATCGGGAGTCGCTTGGCTTGGACTTGCTAGAAGCAATCGTTTACTACAAAACTTTGATCAAGCAGCAGAATCACTTGATAGAGCTCGAAGATTATTACCAGAATCTGATCCTTCCGCATCGATTGAGTCGGCTTTACTATCTCTTGATAATGGTGATATTTCAGCCGCTAGCACTTTTATTGATGCTGCCGACATCCACGGAGAGAATGCAACAATTTCCTATGTAAGAGGAAATATTGCAGCCCGCGGTGGACACCTAGAACAAGCCCTAACACATTATACTGAATCTCTCAAATATGACGCCGGACATATCCGGGCCCGTCTAAACAGATGTAGTGTTTTGATGGCAATGGATGAACCAAAGAAAGCATTGGATGATTCAGAAATACTCTTAGATTTAGCACCAAGTTTGATCTTAGCACGGTTGCGAAGAGCAGAATCCTCCATGATGCTTGGAGAGTGGGAACCGGCCAGAGACGATCTCAAAATCGTTCTAGAAAATGCCCCTCATCATCATCATGCACTAACACAACTCGCATCATGCCACATGTCATTGAAGAGGCCAGAAAGAGCAGAAGCGCCGTTGAATGAAGCGCTTAGATTAGTTCCAAACCATGCACCTGCTTGGCATCAACGCGGTCTACTCTACCTCGACTGGGGTAGAGAAGAGGCAGCGTTATCAGACTTTGAAGCAGCAGTTCGTTCCGATTCTCAGCACTTGGACGCACGACTACATATCGCAGCATTACACCATGAAGCACAACGACTTGACCAGGCTAGTGCAGCATGGAAGAGCGTACTCGCAATCGATGCAGACTGTCAAGTCGCCCGTACCCGTTTGGATGAATGTGAAATCGCTCAAATGACCACTTCCAACTGATAGCGTTTGAAGCGAAGTGATTTGAACAAGGCCCTATGTGGGGCTGTTATGAGCCTAAGCATATCTGATATAGCACCGAGTTTCAATCTTCAAAATGCAAACCCAAAGCATGGAGGGAAAATGGTTTCTCTTGATCAAGCCAAAGGAGAGAATGGTACAGTAGTTGTTTTTGAATGCAATCATTGCCCATATGTCGTAGCTAGTTTTTCAAGAATGGATGCTATGGCCGAGTACTGTGCTAGCGTAGGAATCGGTTATGTTGGAATCAATTCTAATGATGCAAATAATTACCCAGACGACTCTTATGATAATATGGTTAAGAGAGCGAATAAGGGATTGCCATACTCCTATTTACACGATGCAACACAACAGGTTGCACAACATTATGGGGCTAAGCGCACACCTGAGTTTTTCTTATTTAATTCACAACTTGAACTAGTCTATCAAGGAAGAATGGACGATTCCCCCCGCAACCCAACTGAAGTCACAACATCTGAGTTATCAGATGCTATAGCAGCAGTACTGGCGAATCAAACACCAGATGTAGCTGAAACTGATTCAATCGGATGTTCAGTAAAATGGAAGATGTGAGTTCTGATAAGAAATTGTACTGAACAAATTACTTGTTATTTCGTATTTTCATCCAAAATCTACAACAAGCCCCGGCTGCCCGTTGTAGATTGGTCAAATGGGTATCGTGGGTGAGTTCTGGCAACAAATTGACAGTTGGGCAAGCCCCGTTGCAGGGGGATTACTAATCCCCATCGCTATTTTTTTGCTACTATTCGGTTCAAAATACATCAAAGTTTTTTCATTCTTTATCGGTTGCTCAATAGGGCTGTTATCAAGTTCACTTCTATATGGCCAATTAGGGGACATGGCCGCGATATCCGCTGGTAATTTCACACTCATTGCGACAATTGGTTGCGGGGTATTGTCAGTATTACTCATTGGTTTAGTGTCGGTTGCAGTGACAATTTCCATTTCACTCTACGTGATGTTTGGGCTAATGACTGTGTTAGAAAATAATGGATATGATTTAGAATTAGAATTGCTAGGTGGGGGGTTATTCCTTCTTTCATTTTTTATGAATCGTTTTTTGAGAAAAAATCTCTATGTTTTCGGGTCTGCGGCATTGGGTGCGCTAATGGCGATATACGGCTTCTTAATACTTCTCGGGCAAACTCCATCCGAGATCAACTTGGGTGGTTTAATAATACAAATCGGCGTCTTTGGGCTATTCTTAAGTTCATTTATATTCCAACTATACTATCTTAGAAAAATGGAAAAAGAGGAAGAGGATGAAGAATTAAGGACAGTACCAAAATATCTTGAAAAGAATAACTAGAGCAACTCAACCCTGTTTGTTCGCTACCCATTCAACTCTATGAAAACAAAATCAATAATTTCCACATAGATTTTACATTTATCTGCTGAACGTTAGCTTCCATGGCTTATCCTAGTGAGAATTTTGGGAATTTTCGCAACCATTATCGCCAATGTGCATGGGGTTTATGCTGAACAGCAATAATGGACTAAGCGCCTGAGAGATGAACGGAGATGTTCGGGCCTGCGTGGCTGGCGACGGGCCATCGGTATACGGGCCAACCAAGGTCAGCGGATGGCGGTCGGGATATTGCCCTAGTAGGTACGTAGGCATGAAATCACGGGTGAATGTTATTCACTGAGTTCTCTTCGGGGTCGTCAGTGAGTCTGAAGGGAACAAGAAAAAGAAGCATGGCGAAGGCAATCAGTTGGCGGATCATCGGCACCATAGCCGGAGCGGCGATAGTGGTTTTTCTCACCGGAGAATTCGAGGATGCAGGGAAATTCATCATCATCGACATGATTCTAAAATTGATATTCTACTATGGTCACGAGCGTGCTTGGATGATGGTGGAATGGGGTTCTGTGGAAGAGCCCTTGGCCCCTTGACCCTTCAAAGAATGGGCTATACTGGATGTTGTCATACTATTCGCCTTGATTTTGTTTTCATAGAGTTGAATGACTAGAGCAACTCCACCCACCGTGTTGTCTCGTTATACAATGTAAGATTATTCAACTATTTTTTCAATGTTGAAACTTTTCCCCTCATGTCCCCACTTCAGCACACCCGGATTGTCTTCATCAATAATGAAATGCTTGGTAGCAAATTCACTCCCCCATTTAGGGTGAGGTGGATCAAACAGTAGTACAATTCGTGTACTATACATTCCAAAAGATCCCACGCCAGCTTTCGCAGGCGTTCCATCGACTAGCACATCGTGCATTATCGGGGCTCCGGTGTTTGGATTTTCGTCAAATCCATGTCTATCATTCTCTACTGCTAAAGATGTTTCAGTTGCAGGTTCGGTATTTTTTTTAGGTTTTGAGACCATGATATCGTATAATGACTACACCGCTATAAACCTTCTCATTTTCTAAAATAACAACAAAACAAATTCAACTACAAACCATAAATGCCTCACCTATCGGTAGAGGGGAAGATGTTCAAAATGAAACATTAAGGGTGAAAGGTGGAGCACGGTGAGAGATTTGAACTCCCGTTTCAGGGTCTGCAACCCCGCTCATAGCCGCTCTGACAACCGTGCAACATCTAATCGGATTGGCCTTCCCTATTTCAACGCGTCTTTGTATTAGATTGATATTTGTTATAACCAATTTCCAATAACCAATACACGGTCAAGATTTTATGTATGTTGCGATTAACAAAAACGAACGAAGATGGCGGTTGGTGACGATATGCGGCAACAGAGCGGAACTCAACCGGACACATCGAAAAATTATGAAGTCAAAGTATGTCTTCCGGGACAAGACATTCCAGAGTCATACTTCCAATGCAGATATGACGTATTGCGCCATCCTCTTGGTTTTCCCATTGGTAGTGAACGGTTGGTTGATGATAGTGAAGCAATACATGCATGGGTGGAAAGAGATGGCGTTGTGTTATGTGTTGGCCGAGCCCACCTCATCGACGCATCGAGTGACGGTAGTGCTGCTGACCATGCAGGCCCAGGCGCGAGTATTTGTCCGGCATTCGGTCCTTTACAACAAATAAATTCACAAAATCGGCCTTCAATCCAAATCAGACAAATGGGAACTAGGCAACAGGGTAGGAGGCAAGGGCTTGCTTCAACTGTACTTGCTGCATTAGAAACGAACTCCATACAACACTTTTCGGCTAAAACAGGCTTCTTACAGGCTCGCGAGGAAGCGTTTTCATTTTATCAATCACAGCACTGGCAAATGATAGACGCGCCATATATCATTGAAAAAATAGGCCCTCATCATTCTATGATGAAGCAATTTTGAGTTCAATGCTTGATAAATGGTTGATTCTTACCTACTTACAGCATAGAAGACAAACTGCGAACTGATATGACAATTATCAAAGCAATTGGAGCTGAATACATGATACAAAACAATACCAACAAGAACAATCCTTGTTATACTAAATCAAACAGCCTTGAGAGTATGGCAATTCAAGAGTCTGAGCAAAAGAAGCGGATAAAGAGCTATATTGAAGCTTTCAAATCATTATCCGAAAAAGATCCAGATGGGTTTGAATCGATAGCTCCCGAATTACTGCGGAGATCTGTTTGGAATTGGCGAGGGGCGGACCCTTACTTTTCAGAAAGACTATCTCTTTGGCTAGACAAAGAGTGCTTATGGACTCCATTTCACGAGATTATTCCAAAATCGAAAAACACGACATTGGACCGGCCTGTCGTCAACGCGCCTTCTAAAGAACACCTCAGTTCCATCCACAAAGAATTATTTTCACGGTTAGAAGAAAAGTTCGATGGTGATTATAACCGGTGGGATGCGGCGATTAGAGATCAATTCATTGTATTGGGGATGCTAGCAATCGCTGGAAAAGGGGGCGAAAAACAAGGCAGAATGGTCTATAATCTCGGGATTAGTGAAGGGGAAAATGGCCTAATACAAGGATCAAATGCAATCAGGGCCGCAAAAATAGCAATTTCTCGGATGGCAAAACCAATGAAAATATTTAATCCTGCAAAAGGACATGGTTATGAAAGAGTTCACAGTTTTAGTGATTCAAATACCGCTGATTTAGTTGCCCGATATGTTCTCAGCCAGGATGCTTCTGCATTACTGCCACAATCATTATTGCAAAATAACTAGAATTGAGGCAATCCATCGCGCTCTTCATATAGGGTCGTGTTGTTCCAATTGTTAGAGGGAACGAAGGGTTCCCTATGATCGACCCGTGGAATACGATGCAATTGGAGAACATAATCAAGGATACTAATAAAGCGAATAAACAAGGCACTGCGAGTCAGTGTCACGCCATCTCAACAGTGCTTGAGTGCCGTCTAAATCGCTTTAATAATGCCTTGAAAACAACTCGAAGTCAGTGCACAGCATCGTATATATCCCAAATTGTGAATCCCATCACGTGGGCTGCACAATTGGAAAGAGAGAACAGCGGGTTCTCTATGTAAAAACAAACTAAAATAGGAAGTGAAAAAACATGAATGATAAAAAAATAATGAGCGTGCTAATTGCAATGTTCCTTGCTATCTCTGCATTAACTGCAGTGAGCGGTGACGGATCTGACCCGAACGACC
>Ga0209090_10001871_pt1 | contig 13436 bp, 10 predicted proteins | sample ArcticOcean_MG_C_9_FD_187432 | JGI IMG/M metagenome (GOLD analysis project Ga0209090, IMG submission 187432) | Marine microbial communities from western Arctic Ocean - ArcticOcean_MG_CB2_152 (SPAdes) (version 2) | ecosystem: Environmental > Aquatic > Marine > Oceanic | place: Arctic Ocean... | reverse complement strand
ACCGACAGATCTGAAGAACTATTACTTAATTTAGGTAAGCACCGTATCTTCCTTTCGGGAACTATTACTGATATCGATATCTACTGCAAAGAAATGGGTCTCAAGAAATCTGAAACGTGTTATATTAAGATTGAATACAGTTCGTTCCCTGTAGATAACCGTCCCATCTTTACAACGCTAAAAGGTGGAGATCTAAGCCGTAGAGGGCGCAGAGAAGAACATTACCATGCTACTGCTATGAGGATTGTCGAAATCGCTAAGCAGTTCCCAGATCAGAAAGGCCTTATCTTACCATATACTGATGAGTTGGAAAAGAATATTCTGGAAGCAGTCGGAAAGATAGATAGAAATGTGGCAGATAGGATGATGACGCATACTAAGAATCCTAATGAACGTGATCAGGTCTTCGAAAACTTTACTAAGTCTACTGGCAATCCTATCCTGATATCAACATATGCTAACCAAGGCTACGATGGTGGTTCCGTGGGATTCTTGGTAATTCCCAAACTTCCTTTCCCCAGTCTGGGAGATGTGCGGATCGCTAAGAAGTTGAAAGATAATCCTGATTGGTATACCATGCAGACTGGCGTCATGCTAACGCAAATGCTGGGACGCATAGTTAGAGGTCCAAAAGACAAGGGTAAGATGTATATTATAGATCCCTCTTTTAATTACCACCTTAAGGCACAGCGAGATGGTAGAAAACCCCTGCAGACATTCCTTCCAGAATACTTCCAAGACGCTATCCAGCAAAATAATGGTGGCGGAGAGTTCCAAACAAAGTTATATTAAGGTAGCACCCCGAGTGATTATTATGAAGATTGCAATTGCAGGTCAGATGGCTTCAGGAAAAACAACCTTAGCAGAAAATCTGGTTAATGTCGGATATAAGAAAGTATCGTTAGCAGGAAAGGTAAAAGAAATTGCTGGTGATCTATTTCATATGGAAGAGAAAGACAGACCGCTATTACAACAAATTGGAATGAAGATGCGTGAGATCCGTCCGTCAGTTTGGATCGATTATATTATTCATCTGGGAGAGGAGCATGATAATCTGGTTATTGATGATGTTAGATTTGCTAATGAAGCCAAAGTGCTTAAAGAAGCAGGTTGGACAATTGTAAGACTTGATATTAGTGAAAAACTCCAAAAGGAAAGGTTACAGAATACTTATGAGGATTGGGAAGTTCATTGGAACAGCCGGGGCGATGCTTCCGAAGTTGAAGTTAAACAAATTAACTGTGATGACGTAGATTTAGAATTGGATGCTGGTCCTGATGCTATCGAAGAGATGTTGGATTATTTAGGCATCTTAATATAATTGTCTATTCTACCTTTATTATCGCAGCCATCTGAAAGATCTGTTCTAAGGATATCTGCGAAACGACATTTAGAACATCGCACTGTTATTTCTCCAGATATCATATTGCCCCATGCATCTTCACCTACTACGAGTTGATTGATAATTTTCATGTCGTGATCGCAATCTACTAATTCAAAATATTCGGGGTTTTCCTCATCTGGATATACTTTTAAGGTATTAGTTGGGTGTATCCTATAAAATGATGCAGGTTTATTATAACTATATTCGTTACTGGAGTCGATCTGCTGTAGTTCAATAGATTCATAATCACAGTTCTTACACTGTATCTTAATAGTAGCATCCTCGGAGTAACTCCTTTCTTGATAACCCGGTTTATACGAAATAACTTCTAATTGGTGTTCTAATTTCGGAGAGATATAATAATCGTCAGGGCCATAGTCTATTCCTTCGTAGTCTCCACGACATTTATTTCCACAGAAGGATCTCATACCGATCGCAGTCATCACTTCGTTCTTAGCAGGCTTAGGACAAAGATAACATGTTGGATAACTTTCGGCAGACATCTTGTCTAATCCTCCAAGAACATAGTTCATAGAAACGTATTGATAGGGTTTCATAACATCCTTAAGACTCTCAACTGTTGGGTAAGCGGGGACAAAACCATAAGTGATGGCTTTTTGTAAGCAACATGCTGCCACTATCAATTCATTATTATAGTGTTGTTGAGTTTCATGTTTGCTAAGGTATGGTGGCTCCCACTCGTGCGGCCAATCCATTTCCCACCTAATATTATTATTTCCACCATCATAGCACTCATCACAAAGATAGGCTCCACAACCACCACAATATTCATCATATTCAGTATCATCATTTTCGATATTAGTGCGATTACATTTAGAACAATCTTCGGCAGACATCTTTTTTACACCTCCGAGAACATAGTTAATAGAAACATATGATTGATGGGGGAGGTATCCCTCTTCGACAAGTCTTTCGATACCTCCATAACCACTATACATTTTGAAACCTAAATCGGTTGCTTTTTGTAAGCAGCATTTTCCAACAACTGGTGAGTATTTGCCGAAATAAGTTTCTTGGATATAGTCATCGTCGTGATCATTTAAATCAAAGGTTGGGCAATCCATTGGGCCTTTGCCCGCCATACATTGAGCACAAAAATAATTGCCACACATAGAACAACCACTATCTTCAAGGGCTTCCTCAGCATCAGTATCTACATTTTTACGATTACAATTATCACAGTCATGATATCTATTTTCATCTTCTGCAGACATGCCTAAGGTATCTTTAGTAATCATAGGTCCTGAGACGGGAAGATATTCTCCTACTATCTCGACAGACCAGTCTTTTTTGGGATCTACTTTATGCCACTCGAAAGTAATTATATCATCAATCATGGATTGAGGTAGTTCTTGATCAACCAATTCTGATATCAGCATGTTTTCCCAACGCTTTTTAGCACCCTGAGTTCCATAATGGTCTTGATCACCTTTTTCAGATATCACGACAATATGGTTACCAATAAATGCCTCTTCGGTATAGGCTAATCCGATCTCATAATGATAAGGAATGTTTTTCTGATCCAAATCTTTAGAAATCATAGCAGCGGCTTTACCACATCCACCCCGTAACCAATAGTTATCATCTTCAGATTCAGAGTAAAATAATCCTGCTTTGTGCTCGTAATCAAAGTAACTTTGATCTCTAACAGCCTCTCGGTATTGCCTTTGTGTCTCTTCGTTCCAATCTAATAGTAATCTCTGGGCCTTGCGATCTTCCTCGGTGATAGGATTAACAGGGGCTACCATTGGATCGAACCAGATGATATTTCCGTCGGAAGACATGCCTTTGTTTGCTGGCCAAAGATCTCTGACATAATATCCCATACTGTGAGCATGTCGTAGCATAGGGGTGAGACCTCGCCTTCCTATAGATTCAGTATACTCATAGTTTGATCCTATTTGGCTAATCCTATCCATAAGAATGATGGCATATTTATCACCATAACGGAAGTTACCTTTTATAGCAGCATAATTAAGCCCTGATAGGTATTCGTCAGTATCAACATCTTCATAATCCTCACTATGGTTTAAAACTGCTTCTCTAATTTGGTCCATTATCTCAGGAGTCATCTCACCCGTAAAGGTATATTCAATTTTTGGTAAGCCGGGGGTTTTGATTCCTTGCTTTTGCTGTTCTTCCAGTTTTTCAAAGAACTTGAATTGTTGGTTATTCATAGACTTGGTAAAATCATCTAAGGAGTCAAGATTTATTATTTTTATGACTTGATCAGGATTTGTTGGCGAACTAAAGATGGCACCTGCAGAACCACGATCAATATAATCTCCGAACATTAGGCATATCTCCCGACATTAGTGGACCAATTATTTCCAACTACGTTAGAATTAGCAAGATCGAAAAGAGTATAATCTTCTAAAGATGGCTCTTCTTCAGAACGATACCATTCTAAGGAAAGGTAATCTGAGTTTCGATCAATAGTTCCTGTTGGGACGCAATATTGTCCATAGATTTTTAAAGGTTTAAGATCACTATAATATTCTTTGTAAACATAATCGTCAAATGATTTATCGATAGTTCGCTCGGAAGTGTCACCACACATCAACTCTAAAAAAGCCATAGTATTCATAGTATTCATTTCTTTAAATGCTTTCGGACTGGGCATCATACTAACCACTGGATCGAAAAACACTAATTCTCCATTGGCTCTTCGGAGATAGTTGTCTTCATTACCCACCATATCCCTTACCAGTGTAGCCATGTTATTCCATAACCATGAATTGATTTCATGTTGCCATTCTAATTGCTGTCCAGAATCTAAGGATTCTACTTTTTCAGGCAGGTATTCCATAATGATATAATTAACAGCAACTTTGGAAACTTTATGAGCGGTAAAAATACTTAGTAACTCATCATCGTGGTAATCACCAATTTGTTTAGCAAATTGAAGTTCAATTAAATCTACGATATCATGATAATCTATTCGATCAGAGTCAGCCTCTGATATCTTGGGCATCCAAGAAGGAAGTTCTTCTCCTAAAATACGTTTAAAAAACTTAGTGCTGCTATCAGAGGCTAAATAAGTCCAGCCGTATTGCATCATCCAATCTGCATCATCAAGTTTTCGTTTTATGTATCGAACGGGTTCCTTTGATGGCACCCTTGGCATGATTTTTATGATTTTATCTTCGTGCTTATGTTTAAAAACCATTCCAGTAGAGGCCCAATCGAGAGGTTCTCCAATATCAGAAAGTCTTAAACCCATAAAATCACCTCATTTCTTGAGGTCATCAATCACTTCAATAATCTTTTGCTTGTTTCGATTAGCGACGAATAAAGCACCAATAATCAGGGCAACACTTGTTACACCACCAAAGTTGATCATACTAAGTTTCTTACTGCTAAATCCTTCTGCACCATAAGAAGGGCCTTCAAGATCTATAATTCCCATACAGTTATATTTTCCTAATGCTTCTTGGAAAGCAAACCAATTGACACCTGCTTCATTAACAAGGCTACCATCAGCAGCATTTCGGTTCTGACCTGTTTCTGGTGTGATAGCATAAGGATCGACGCCGGGGTTTGATTCCTTCATAGCGGCCACGATAGTTTGGGTATTAGGGAAGACCAGTGTTCTAACTCTGTTGTGGATCACTTTTTTACCTGTTGGAGTTCCGTTAGCATCTTTTTCGATCTGCTGGTGTGGAAATACAAGAAATTGAACTGTGTATTCATTTTTATCTCTGGCCTCACAATATTCTCGGCAGATATCAGTAGAAGAGAAGAATTGTCGACCTGTGTAAATCTTTCCATCTTTTAATGGGTGACCGTGAATAGTCCACTTTTTATTATAAAGCCCTCTGCGTAGTTTATCTTGTGCCATTTTTGCCTGTGGACTAACTTTGATAGCAGATTCGCCACCGTAATCGGGTAATCCCAACTGATATTCATCATTATCATCAAGATAAACGTAACACATCCATTCTCTTTCTTCATTAGTATTATCAGAATATGTCTTCATTTCTTGAAGGGCTTCCTTCGTAAATCGATTAAACTCTTGTTTCCATGTCATAGATATCCCACCGTGTTCCCTCTAACTACTAAAGGAGTTCCTAATTGTGTGGCAAAACTAATACCATTAGTATCAGTTTCAACTTGCGTTGGGCCAACTTTTTGTTGTAAAATCTTATAGGCGATATTTTCTTTATCCAATATTGTTAATAAGCCTTCGAGATCAGACATAACACCCATAGTTCTATGGATTTGGACAAAGGTCCTACCCGCTTCTCCACTAAGTAGTTGAGATTTATCAAACGATCGGCGTTCTCCTGTGATTATATCAACTCTGTATTCTAACTGAGCATCACCAGATATTTTGGCTGATTTCTTTTTTCGAGCACGACGTCGACGAGCCTCGTCTAACATTCTTTGAAGATCTTGAGGATTAGTTGGCATATTGGGAATGTCAATCACATCTTGTAACTCACTTGGAATGGCTTGCTCATCATAACAATCTAAGTTTGCTTTTAGTAGTGGCATATATCCCTTGGAGTTGCTTAGTGGGCGAACTTTAACCCAGTAACCATTATCTTCTAATATGCGAACTTGTGAATTGATCCCAAAGTTAGAATCAAGAGTAGGGTTTAATTCATAGGTAAATGCAGCCCACTTTGGATCTTCTCCCTTTTTAGGTTGGTCTTGGCTATGTAGAGTATACTTTCCTTGTGACAACTCATCTATCTTTTCTTGAGAGTAGTCTTCGTCCTGTAAAACATAAAGACCTAAAGGTTTCTGTTCACTTAGCACAGATACCATAACAGGAACTTCTTTGGCTTGTGCCATCATGCCACCAATCATTTGACTCATTAAGGTAGCATAGTTGATTAAATTGGTATATGTATCTCCTGCGGTGGGCGCAAAGACACCATCGAGATTAGTTACTGTGCAGATTTCACCTTCTGAGAGATCATCCATTGTTCTATCATATTGTTCCGAGAACTCATTACGGGTTTCGAGATCGTCGATATCAAGTTCAGGAAGGGATTCTTTAGCCTTATTCATGGATTCATCTAATTTATTAGGTATGGGTGCTACTACCATGTCTTCAGGAGTTCCCATTTCTTCTAACATTTCCTCTGCTTCATCAGTAGATCCGAACTCAGCAGGACTTCCTTGATCATCCTTTAAAAACTCTCCTGTCTTAGTATCTTTAATACCCCAAGAAGTTTCTTGAGCACGTTGTTGCATTTCATCAGCAAGATCACGCATCTGTTCTTCAATTTCCTCTTGACCTGCATTTTGAGCGATATCAGCAATATCCTTAGCAGCAGTTTGAACCGATCCTGCATCATTACGATTATTTACTTCTTCTGCAGCAGTCTCAGCCTTATCTGCAGCGTCTTGGAGTTTATCATTATCTTGTTGATCGAATGCGTCGTTTGCATCTTGACGTGCTTCTTGCGATAATTTTTGTGCTTCTGATTGGTTACTTGGGGTGGGTGCATCGACATCATCATGAAGGGCCTTGGCCTGATCTTCAGTAATTCTACTTTCGTCCCATGCTTCTTCGATAGCATCATGGGCAGCATCTTTAGCACGAGCCATGTTATCATTATCTTGTTTAGATCGTGGGTTACCAACTTCTTGAGCATCTTGAGCGGCTTCGATAGCAGATTCGACATCACGGTCTTCTTGGGCTTTTTCGGCTTGGTCAGCACATTCAGCGCATTGTTCACTACATTCAGCCTGTTGTTTGGCAAAATCTTCTGCGGCTTGAGCATCTGCAGCCTCTTGAGTAGGTGACATCCCTTCTTCACCGATATTATCAGCGAGGTCATCTATGGGTGTTTCACAGCCTGTGCCTCCACAATCTCCGCAGATTTCGGAGTCTTCATCGGATTCATCGCCTTCTCCACCTTCGCCGTCACCTTCGCCTCCTTCAGATGAGTCTCCTTCTCCGTCGCCGCTATCTCCTTCTCCAGAACCAGATTCTCCGCTTTCAGAGCCATCGCTTTCGCCACCATCGTCTGCGCCGGGGCCTGATCCCATGCCTGTGCCATCACAAGATGAGCATTCACCGCCTTCGCCACCAGATTCACCTTCACCATCTCCTTGGCCAGATTCTCCGCCTTCTCCACCTTCGCCTTCACCTTCTCCTTGACCTTCGCCATCAGAATCTCCAGAACCTAAAGTAGTATCGTGAGGACTTGGAGGGCCACCGCCACCACCGGGACCGGGAGGGCCGGGAGGGCCGCCACCGCCGCCTCCGCCTTTTTGAGTATCTTCAAACTCTCCTTCATCAGTGCGCTTACCACCTTTTATGTTACCATAGCAAGTAGATCTTCCGACAGCATCTGTTCCGTGTGCTAATATTACTTGAGTTCCAGTAGCAGGACCAGCATTTGTATCATAAACAACAGTCAGTGAATTACCAATTTGTTGAACATTGAAATAAATACACTGGTTGAGTTTATCAGCCCACCAATTGACGTCATCTTGATCTCCAACCACTAAAAGTTCTGTGATAGCATCTACATCACCCTTAAAAGTAATAAAAGCAGGTGGAATCGGATTGATTAGATTGTTGATCATCCATTCCCTGACGTCACATAATACAGAAGTCCAAGATTCTTCCAGATATATAACAGGCACAGAACCCGTGTTTCCTACTCTGCCAGTCTTTAAATCGAGCATGGCAACTGACATAGTTTAGATTACTACTCCCTGCTACTTATAGTTTTTCGTTGTTTGGGGTTACCGGAACGTATATAAAGGTGATATCACACACTATAAATTAGCCCCGACAGCAACTGGGGCAAAAACAACAATGGAGATGAAAAATATGGAAAACGCAGATGAAATAGCAGCCTTTATGACTGAATTGACAGCAAACCGACCAGCACAGGCTTCCCGTGGGCCTCAAACCCGCTACGAAGTTCTTAAGCCAACCTTCGGTCAGATTTACCGAAACTACGCTTTAGTGTCCTTTAACAAAGTGGACTCTGAACTGAATGGTGAAAACTATTGCCTACGCATGGTTAACCTTGATACAGACCGTCGTGAAAAGATCTACCTCGGTGGATACGAACGCAACGACTTTGAACGCTTTATCACCCAAAATGATATTATCACAGACGGCGATGACGGCAAAAAGGTCTACAACCTTCCAGTCAAGATCGACTTCCTTCGTGCTCAAGAAGAGTCCAAGAAGAATCCGGGACGCAAGTTCAACACCTTCAACGCTCTACCTCGTGGTGCAATCACTCGTGAAGAACTTCCAGAAGTTCCAGCAGACCAAATCGTGGACCCAGACGCTGAGTGAGATTAGTTCTCTATCAGCCGACTCCTCTGAGGGGTTTTCAGCAGAGACTGAGCGCAAGCAAGGTCAATGAAGCAGGAACTCTTTAAGATCAATTTCGAGTCCACTACGCCCTTTGCCTCGGCTTGGGATGGTTAAACTCTGATCTTGATGCGGTGAGATACAATGGTGTTGCTTAGGCGCACCTCGGCTCATTCGTGTTCAAGCATAGGTAATTTGGAACGGTGGGGGCTACGGGTTCACACCTTTGGTCGCCATCTGCGCCCTTAGTTCTGAGGCGGATTACTCGAAGTTAGATATAGGTGATGGCATGAGGGATTATTATGGATGCACGACTGACTACTTTTGTGCAGTCTTGTGTTGATACTTATGAAGATGATGACGCTTCAGTAGAAGGTATATATCAATCCAAGATTCGCTCAAGCCCTTTAATGGGATCTGGAATATGTATTAAGATTGAAGATCTTCCACTCACTAAACCACGCAAAGGTGCTAAGAAAACCATCTCGGTTCTCGATCCACAACAAAAGGTGGCTATCCACTTTATTGTTAGCGATGGCAGTAATGCGGTCAAGTGTATGTCCCATAATGGATTGGGAGTTTTGCCAAGTGGCGTTACTGTTCAGACACTAACTCATAATCTTGAGATGCTAACTGAATCACAAAGGAACGGCTCTATGGTCGGACTCGCTGGTTCATATCAAGTTCATCAAGGTGAAAAGGTCTTTGTCGTAGAACATATGTGGCTAAAGAAAGATAAGAAAACAAGCCAAATGTCTCAAAAACAATTTGATGGTTTCATTAAAGCCTGTAAAGAGGCAGCGATCAGACCAATTGATGTTCTATGTTCAGATACTACTATCTGGAGGCACGTTTACGCTGCTGACGCTATTAAGAAAGCAGTTATGCTAAATTGTTTGAGTCCTTTCCGTAAACAAGACATGATTCATATTGCTGTTATTACCAGCATGGGTGAAGGAAAAGATCATTTAATTGAAAACATTATTCAACCTTTAGTTCCTTGTGCTGTTGCTTCAAGTGGTAAACTGTGCACAATTCCCGGACTTTTTGGTGCTATGAGCGGTGAAGATCTCAATTCTATCGAGTTGGGATTGATCGGTAAAATGAATAATGAACGGATCGCTGTTTCCGAGTTTCAAACATGGAGTTCCGAAGTCTTTGGAGAACTCATGAATATGCTGGCCAATGGTTATTATACTATGCAGAAAGGTCAAGTAGACGTAACTCGTGAAGCCGTTCTTAATATGAGTTTCTGGGGCAACCCTGAAAAGGCTTATTCTGATAAAATGGATAAGTTGGCCATGCTCGATGTCTTTAAGGAATATACTTTCCAAATGATTAGCCGTATGACGCTTATCTTTGCACAGATGTCATTAACCTTTGGAGATGATAACGCTGATAAGTTCGTCAAGCGTAAAATCATGGATGCTATGACAGGTAAGTTTGAAACCGCTGAGGCTAAAGCCGAATTAAAGATGTGGCGACGCTTCTTTAAAGAATATCTTCGTTATGTTAGCAGAATGTCTCCAGACATGGGATCTATGGAACAAGGATTGTTTGATATGATGCAGGAAATAGAAGGCACAGAAGATTTCAAATCTGTTTTCTTACAACGATCGGAACGAGAGAATCGTAAGTTTCAACAGTTTATCAACCTTTGTAAAGGATTGGCAAGGCTTAATGGTGATCAAGAAATTACTGCCGACCACCTTTACGATGCTAAATGGTTGTTTCAAAAATCATTAGAAACATTGGTTAAGAACGTTCCCCTGAATCAAGATTTATTAGAGGCAGATGGTAAGGTTCAACATATGTATTCACAATTGCTAAAGAACTCGGATAATGGACACTATGAATCATTGTTAGTGGCTAAGAAAAAAATGAGTGAGTTAGGCCATAGCCTGAATGATACCATGAAAGAAAAACTCATTGAGATTGGTGTAATGGATGTCATCGACGGAAGGGTTATTCTTTACGAACAGTAACTATAAATAGATGGTGGGACTAAGTTTGAGCATGAATGCTGTCACGCTACGGAAGTGTCGAGTGGCACAAAGACTCATGGGTCGTGAAGATCTGGGTCTTAACGCTGCTGCTAAGCGGGCTAAAACCACTTCAAGGACTCTAAAGAAATACTTTTCGGATGTTGGTATAAAAATCCGTAGGCATGGATCTGGACAGTATCGTTTAGTATTACCTCCCAAACAATTGAGTGAGAAGTTTCTTCGTAGGATGGCAGACGGGGATTCTGCTACCACTGCTGCTAAGGCTCTCAACACTACGGTAAGGAAAATGAGGTATCAAAGATTACCTGTCTCCACCCCTCAAGGAATACGTTATTATCCGATTATTCGTAAGGCTCCAATTGGAAAACGGTGGATTACTAACTTTGCATGGGTATCCGAAAACTCAGTAGTGGTTTATGGCTATTTATTAGGTCTTGGAGATAACATACAGGGCCACAATACGCAATTAGGACCTAATGCCAAGGCTAATACTGCAGATCCTAACTATGCTGACATCTGGTGGCAAGTTGATTTCAATTCATTTGAGTCGACATTGAAGGGAAAAAATCTAATTGGAAAATACAAAAAACCAATTGTAGAATTGCTTAAGCGAGAACTACAAACTCCTGCTATTAACAACGCAGCATTGGTAGCATTGTTTGGGACAAATAGTAAAGTATCTGCATCTGCATCGGCCTCTGGAAGAACTGGTAATTTCAAACTAACTGAATTGGAAAATCTCTTAGAGCGATATGATATTCATATGGATGATCGATTGAATAAGATTAACATGGGTGTTGATGACAGTCAAGGAACACGAGGATCTTGGGTGCTTCGTCGAAATATATCTGGTGGTGGTAGCCGATCCAGCGAGGGCAAGTTCCAAGTTATGTTTATGAGAAAAACTGGCTTGACTACATATCCATCAGCAGGTCCAAAGACAGTTCGTCTGAATTACTCTTTAGCGAATGAATGATGCATCAAGGGCAAAAAACTATATAGTAGGGCGGGGATTAGAAACCAACGATGCCAGAAAAGGTTGATAATCAATTTTGTGAGGTATGTGGCGAGGCAGCCATGTGGAAAAGTCGTTTGAGCCCTATGGGATTTGTGAAGTCAGATCGGAAGCGAGGATATACTCGTTGGGTATTTTACTACTATTGTAAAGATCACCTTTATGATGCTAATAACTTGTTGTGGTCGAGATTGAAACCTTATCAAATAGGCGTATAAGTATAAATAGCAGAGAGATTTAATATAGGTTATGATTAACTGGTCTGATCGAGGAGGTGCATTTCTTAGTGCCAATGAATTGGAATCGGTTTTAACTCAATTAAAGAAAATGGGATTACTTGGACAAAACAGTGTCTTAGTTGAAGGTTTTGGTGAAAACGAAGAAGATGCTTCCCTAAGTTTATCAGAACTCTCATGGTCTGAAGCCACAACGTCGACAGAAGATGTAATGGATTGGATCGAAGTTATGTATGAAATTGATTCTATATCACCCTCAGGATTCTTATACCCCTTGACTGGAGCCCAAATATCTAATTTAAATAGTGGATATAAAAATGCCATCAAAGATCAGAAGGCCGGAGAATATTTTATCAGCATTGTTAAAGAAGCAATTCAAGAGGCGTTATATGAGTTTGGATCGAAATATGGCACAGGCTCTTTTGTCTTTAGGATTCCGTTAGAAGGCATCACTATAATAGAGGCATCAGGAGCATTAGATGGAACTAATAATAACCATGATGCACCATATGGCGAGGGTTATATGATGGCAGGAACACTGACATGGTTTGTTGAAATTGACAGTAATAGCATTTACAAAGAGGTAGTGGAATGATCAATTATGATGTTCTACCCGATTGGCTAAATCGAAAACTGTGGACTACTGCCCTAAAAGATAGTGGACTTAATGGAACATATTTCTTGGAGTTTGATGATCAGGGTGATATTATCAGCAGCCGATGTTTAGATCCTTTAGGGGCATGGATTCCAACATCAAAGTTTATAGAGTCATTTAAGCGTAGTCAACAATTTAAGGATTATAAGAATATCGCTCCCGGCGACTGGCAAGAGTCCAAGAAAATATTGAGATCTTACATTAAAGATGCTATCATAAGTAGTTTATCGGGTATACAATGGGATGTTAGTGATCATGAATACTTATGGCGTTATGAATCCAATTCGATATACTCCATAGGTCAATCTGTTGAAGTAACAGTATACCACCTTAATGATGAGATCTCCATGTCAAAAGGAAAGAATGCTTGGAAAAAAAGTCCATCAAAAGAAAACTGTGTTATATTTAAAGTTGATGTGGATGGATGGATTGCAGAGTCGATGGATGTTCCTGATTGGAATCCAACAGGCACAGAACCTGTTTAATACCTTACCGAGTATTCCTGATTGGAATCCAAAGGCTAAAAAAGATAAATCATCAGACCCCAAAATATCATAATTACAACTATAATAATTATTGGTTTAAGTTCTGAAAGTTCGTCACGCATAATTAGTATTAGCGTCTTTACTATTTAAGAAGTGGTGCTGCCTCCGACTTGCGCCTACACGCCAGAGGCAAAGACTCCCTTTCCCCAGAGGTTCGATGAGCCTCGGAGCCTAAGCACCAAATAATAGTGTGTGCGCTCACCTATATATAACTTCACTCATTGGCTGCTAACCATCCAACAGGCCTATCATCTACTAAGATATATTGCCCTTGTTC
>Ga0209090_10001869_pt1 | contig 13440 bp, 10 predicted proteins | sample ArcticOcean_MG_C_9_FD_187432 | JGI IMG/M metagenome (GOLD analysis project Ga0209090, IMG submission 187432) | Marine microbial communities from western Arctic Ocean - ArcticOcean_MG_CB2_152 (SPAdes) (version 2) | ecosystem: Environmental > Aquatic > Marine > Oceanic | place: Arctic Ocean... | reverse complement strand
ATACCATAGATCAAGTATTCAACGACCCCCAGATACAGTCGCGTAAGATGGTTCTAACAATGCAAGACACTCGTGCAGGTGAACTAAAGTTAGTCGCCAACCCAATAAACTACAGCCGATCGCAAATAGAATATGATTTGGCCCCCCCCCAGCTAGGCGACCAAACTATTGAAATTCTTCAAGAATACTTAGAATATTCTGAAGTCACCGTTAAAACATTAAAATCCAAGGAAATAATTTAGATCTATTAATCGTTATCAAAACCCTCTTACTGACGATCCTGACCGGATAAGTCAATAAAACGATTCAATTACTCAAAGCGTCTTTAAATACCAACACCATGAGTAGGCATAACAACTCTCCCCACAGGTTAAAGCGCTATTCCGACTTTCAAGATGAACGGTGCCTATGAACACCGATTTAAATTGCTTTAAAAAGTTATTTAGTATTATTTAGATAAATATCTTTTTTAAATCTAATTTTAAAAATTTATTATGCATTTTTGATCTTAAAAGCCTCTCTAAATACACGGCCTTTTTTGCCTACAACCCCTACTATGCGGCCTTTATAGCGGACATTAATCGATTTGTATTTGTATGTAACTACCGTTCTATGCGTAGTTGATTTTAGAAAGCGCTGTCATATGGACTAAATTTGGTAGTTTCGGGCTGATTTGAGGGTGATTTTGCGGCAAAAAGCATGCGTATTTGGGGTTTTTGGTATACGATTGACCCAGACTTGGTGAATAAGTTCCGTTTGATATGGCAACTTATCCTTTTCTCAGTAATTATTATGTGAATAACAAGTCAATAAATAGCCGCTACGGGGAAGTTTTTTTTGAAGGGTTCGCTTGATTGAAAAATAATAATCAGCAAATACCTTGTAATGCCTGTAGAGGTAAAAATTAATACATGGGAGATACTAAATGAAACTTACACCATTAACTAAAGCAATCCGTGCTTCAATCGGGGCCTCGCTGCTGTTATCAGCTGCCATGCCGCTAATGGCACAAGATACAACTGAAGAAGCTGAACTTGAAGAAGTTATCGTCACTGGCTCACTTATCAAAAGAGCTGATGGATTTGAAAGCTCAAGTCCAGTTGTCGTTGCTACTGCAGCTGACATATCAGCTACAGGTATTAGCAAAATTGAAGACTATTTAAACAGTCTTCCACAGCTAGATGCTGGCCAAAATTCATATATTTCAAATGGCGCATCCGGTACTGCATCACTTGATTTACGTGGCATGGGATCTAGCCGTACTTTGACGTTGATCAATGGTCGTCGTATGGGTGGTGGTAGTGCGTATAGCTCATCTGCTGATACAAACCAAATCCCTACTGCAATGATTGAGAGAGTAGAAGTACTAACCGGTGGTGCTTCTACCGTTTATGGTGCTGATGCGGTTGCAGGTGTTGTTAACTTCGTAATGCGTAAAGATTTCGAAGGCGTAGAGTTGAAGATGGGTACTAGTGGTTTTCAGCACGACAACAGCAACAGCTATGTTGCGGGCTTAATGGATGCTAGAGGTTTTGATTATCCAAAAGGCGGCGGCGGCACTGATGGTCGAGCAGATACAGTAGACTTGGTAATGGGCAGCAGTTTTGCAGATGGTAAAGGTCATGCTACTACTTATGTTACTTGGCGCAAAGGCTCCGAGCTACGTCAGGGTGCACGTGATTATTCCTCATGTGCTTTAAATAGCACAGGAACTTCTTGTGGTGGTTCAGGAAACGCAATTGTTCCGAACTTCTACATATCACAACTTGATGCAAACGGAAATCTCGACTGGGGATCCTATGAGTATTGGACCCTTGATTCTGGCTCAAACTTCATTCCATCGAGCGGCAACATCTATAACTATGCCCCTATTAACCACTTCATGCGTCCCGATGAGAAGTGGAGCGTTGGTACAATGATGGATTTGCAGATCAATGATTCTGTTGAACTTTATGCTGAAGTGATGGCAACTGACTACAACACCAAAGCACAGATTGCTGAGTCAGGTACTTTCTTTGCTGAAGAATACCACCTGCCTTATGAGTCTGCTCTGTTAAATGATTCACAACGTCAGGCTCTGACTGATACTTGGGGTCTTGGAGCTGGTGATGAGTTCGCCGTTTATATCGGTAAGCGTAATGTTGAAGGCGGCCCACGTGCCTCTGTTATGACAAACGCTTCATTCAGGGTAGTACTGGGTGCTCGAGGAGAGGCTGCAGGTTGGGATTATGATGTTAACTATCAGAAGAACAGTGTTGATTCGAGTGTCACCTATATCAATGACTTCTTTGCACCGCGAATCGGTGAGGCTCTAGTAGATAATACCTACAGTGTATTCACTTATAACGGTGTTACTTCTGAGCAAGCAAATATGCTAACGGGTGTTGCTATGTTGCGTGCAGATCTTTCAACAGAGATCTTCTTTGCTCAAGCAAGTCGTGATACTGGCATAAGCTTGCCAACCACTGATAGCAATATTCAAGTTGCAATGGGTGTTGAGCGTCGTGATATGAGCTATGACCGTGATTCTGATACTGTTTTTGAGGAAGGTATGTTGTTAGGTCAAGGTGGTGCTACTAAGAGTATTGCAGGTAGCTACAGCGTGACTGATGTATTCTTTGAAGCGGCTATACCAGTGCTTGAAAATCTAGATGCTGAACTTGGCTTTAGAGCATCTGACTACAGTACTTCAGGAAATCATAATACCTATAAGTTCGGTTTTACCTATGCGCCGTCTGACATGGTAACAATCCGTACGGGCTACAACCGTACTATTCGTTCACCTAACATAACTACAATGTTTGCACCACAAAACCAAGGGTTATGGGCTGGATCTGATCCGTGTGCTGGAGAGACTCCTGACTATACTGCGGCACAATGTGCGTTGACGGGTGTTACTGCTGGTCAATATGGCAGCATCGTTGCAAGTCCAGCAAGCCAGTACAACGCGCTTTATGGTGGTAACACTGAGGTGGGCCCAGAAGTTGCTGACACAATATCCTTTGGTATTGTTGCCAACCCAATTGAAGACCTAACAGTCTCTATTGACTGGTGGAGCGTTCAGCTGGAAGATGCCATCGGTTCTGTTAGCGCGGCGACTTCACTTAAAGAGTGTGCTGAAAATAACAACGCAGCATTATGCGCACTGATCAATCGTGGTAACGCAGGTACATTGTGGCTTGGAACATCAGGTTACATTTCAAGCACCACAACTAACCTTGGTGAAGTTAACTTCGCCGGTGTTGACCTTATCGCTACTTATGGTATGGAAGTTGGTGGTGGTGATTTGGCCCTTAGGTTGAATGGCTCTAGATCTCTTGAGAGAGAGACCCTAGTACTACCAGGTGTCGAGACAACTCGCGTCGACTGTAACGGTATTGCCAATGATGCTCAGTGTACTTATCCGAACATGGATTGGAGACATTCTTTGTCTGCAACTTATTCTAAGGATGATTGGACTGTGGGTGCCGCATGGCGTTACTTCGGTAGCGTTGATTATCAAGGATCAAATGATGTGTTAGCATCTGACGGTGCCCTTGATGCGGTTAGCTATGTAGACCTTAACGGCAGCTATACATTGTCTGAAAACATTACTTTCAGCGGTGGAGCTCGCAATTTGTTGGATAAAGAGCCACCAATGGTAGGCGGTGGTTTAAATGCAACAAATGCTAACTCTTACGGCAACTACGATGTTCTTGGTCGTTATGTATATGCTGATGTAACTTTTAGCTTCTAAGCTTCGGCTACATAGTAAGACAAAAACAGCGGGCCTAGGCTCGCTGTTTTTTTATGTGTGCCATTTCCCTAAAGAGACCCAAATGTCGCTATAATTATTGGATCTGACATTAATGATTAAGCGGTGACTTGTGAAAAATTCTGTATCCACAATTTTGCGGCATGCGAAAGCTATGGCACAGCAAAAGAGCTTCGACGAGGCACTGTCGCTGATAGAGCAGATACTTCATGAGGACCCTAAAAATGAGTCGGCGCAGGTACTAAAAGTACAAATTGGAGTTCATTCTAAAAATTCCGAAATTATGGAATCTGCATTAAAATCCCTTGTGGGCATAGCGCCAATCAATCTTCAATACTCGATCACACTAGCTCAACTTTATCTTGATAATGACGAAGCTAGGCGTGCTCCCGAAGTCTTTGAATCACTACTGCCGCAATTTCAACACCCTGATTTGTATTTCAATTATGCTTGGTTCCTCACTCGCGCCGCAGAGTACAAAAAAGCTTTGATAAATTATCAAAAAGCGATTGATCTTGGGCTTCAGGGTTCTGAAGAAGTTCATCTTAATATGGCTAATATCTATTCGTCTTGGTTGTTTTCGCCTGACTTAGCCAAAAAGCATTTAATGATGGCCCTTAAAATAAAACCTAACTATATTGATGCTCTATACAACCTAGGAAATTTAGAAGAAGACTCTGGAAATAGGGAGGGCGCAAAAAAGCAGTTTCAAAAGATACGTGATCTCAACCCCTATCACGGGAAAGCCAGCGCAAGATTAGCGATGGCGACAAATAAGGGTGATACGTCGACCTTAATATCAGAACTTGAAATGCTTACTCAACATTCTGCAGTGAGCATTGATGCTCGTATAGATTGCCATTATGCGTTGGGGAAATTGTACGATCAACATCAAGACTATGACGCCGCATTCAATAGTTGGCTGTCAGCTAACAAAATCAATCAAAAAACAGTTGGTAAGTTTGATCGTAGCGCCTTCAGGGATAGAATTGACTCACTGATTAAAACTTATTCGCCTCTTTGGCATGAGAAGTTCGAACATAAAAACAGTGTTGAGCCCCTTTTTATAGGCGGGATGTTTCGCTCTGGGTCTACTCTTTTAGAACAAATGTTAGCCGCCCATCCTCAGATTGAGGCTGGGGGTGAACTGGATTACTTTCCTAGGACAGCAAAAAAAATCGATGCTGACAATCCTCCTAAGTCAGGCCACTCCAAGCATTTACTTGAATCTATAGCTGAAGAATATACTCAAACCTTAAGTAAAATCTCCTCGTCAGGGTCCAAAGTCACCGATAAGCGGCCCGATAACGCACTCCATATAGGGCTCATTAAGAGCGTCTTCCCCAAGGCTCGTGTAATATTAACCCGCCGTGAACTAATGGATAACTGCCTCTCAATTTATTCCCATCGATTCGGCCGAGATATGAATTATGCCTGTGACCTTGAGGATATTAGCTTTTATGCCAATGAATTAAATCGATTGACCGAGCATTGGATATCTTTGTTTGGCACTACAATCCACATAGTAGACTACGACGATTTGGTGAAAAACCCGGAACGAGTTATCACTGGGACACTCAATTTTTTGGGACTTAGCTGGGATGATTCTTGCCTTGAATTTCACCGATTACGCAATGTTGTCAGCACAGCAAGCGTCTGGCAAGTGCGCCAACCCCTCCACTGCAATTCCTCTGGGAGATGGGTTAACTACAGCTCAAAATTAATATCTATACATAGTTGACTGGGCTATATATCCTACGGCTATTATACTGACCTGTTGTGGGACACAATTAATTCGGCAATTGGAGTTCATTTATAGTCTAATCTCGCAAAGATATCGTACAATGAACTTCGGTAAAATATAAATATAAACATAAAAGGATGAATTTATGTACATGATCAAATCTCTAGCGTTAGTTGCGTGTATGGTTATTTTTGGCTCAGGCTGTGCGTCTAATGCGAATAACAAAGCGGAACAAACATCCACTTCGGATGAGCTTGTCGCTAGTACAGAAGAAGCTAATAAAGATGGCATTGTTTGTACTTATGAGAAAAAACTTGGGAAATTAATTAAAGAGAAAATTTGTTACAGTAAGAGGCAGCGAGACATTATTGATAAAGCCGCCGAAGAAGTCAGGCAAGAGAGAACAAGTAAAAGGCTATAACGTTTGGCTCGAATTACCAACCTTTGCAGTCAAATCTAGATACCGAACCCCGTTAGTTCTGTGATAAAAGTCTGACGGGGTCTACATCACATGGAATAGTAACTCTGTAATTGTTAGACTCGAGTGGGTACGTCCCGTGCCAAAAATAACTCGGAAAGAACACGCATTTCCCAACCTCAGGCTGAATTGCCTGCTCAATTAACTCGTTTGAATCTAAATCCAGTGACGTTTCGCCAAATTTGATCCAACCAGCCTGACTTTTTGACATATCAGGAACTGCGATATAGGAACAACAGGATAGCCATCCAAAGGGGTGCACATGATTGCTGTGATGGCCGGAGTTTTTTAACCGTACTGACCAGCTTCCTGAAAAATCGTATCCATCTGCCAATCTTGACAAAAAAGGATGCTCAACATCCGAGCAAAGTGTTAACAAGTAATCATCTACACACTGTTCTAGCGACGATTTAAAAGCCATTACCAAAGGATTCGGATCGTCCAATAGCGCACCCATAGTCTGCGTGCCCTGCACTACACTCTGATCAAGGGGTTGCTTGGTTGATACATGCAAGGTTGCCAGGTAACCGTTTAGCTCCATCATAAACTCACTAATCGATTTGAAGCCATTCGGCACAGGCAGATCATATGATTTCAAGAACTTATCATAATCATATAACCACCTGTACTTGGCATTATTTTGTAACCGCCAAATAATACCTTGGTACGCCCATGTTTCTTGGTTATATGGCTGAATTGAAAGAGCGCGGCTGATCAACGACTGACTCTCGCCTACTTGATCCATTTTTATGGCGAGACTAACACGGTCTAACATGAATCTTACATTAGTAGGATCCTTTTCAAGCGCTTTATCAAATAGTGGTAACGCCTCTTCTAGCTGCCCTTTTCTTACCATTAGAGCGCCTAGGCCGTGGCCTAAGTATGCCGTATTACCAAACTGACCAATAGCGCGCCTCAAAGTATCAATCGCCTGATCTATTTCTCCACTACTTGCCTGAGATGCAGCCAAGTTATGTAATAAAATTTCAGAGGAAGGCACTTTGGCTAAAGCGTTAGAATACGACTGCAGAAATTGGTTATTCTCCGTCTGAAAATACAGTTCATTCAACGAGCGATGAGCATCTATTAATTCAGGTGATGTTTCCAACGCCAGTTTTAGGTAACTCTCGGCAGCATTAAAATCTTTACTATCATAATGGTGCAGGCCTAATTCATACTCAATACGAGCTCTATCATCAACAATAGCTAAGGCGTCTTCTAAAACCACCCGTGCACCATAGGTATCTTCTTGCTGGGACAAAGCTTTAGCTTGGTATATATAACCCTCAGCGTGAGTCGGGTAGGCCTTTTGAAACACAATACTCTGGCTGATAAGATTTTGCGTATCCTTGGTATCAAGATACAACTGAAGAAGATTAGAGAAGATACCTGGTCCATGTTGAAGTTTCAGGGCTTGATGAAGGCAGTTTTTCGCTTCATCCCAATCGCGCATTTCTTTTGCCATAAACCCACGATTAACCCATGCATCATAAAAATTAGGCATAACCTCAATCGCAGTTAAATAAAGATCATTCGCTTCAGTAAAACGACCCATCGTCTTCATTAAGTTAGCTAAATTTGAAAGTACCACTGGCTGTTTTTCGGAACACGCTAGGCTACGCCTAAAGTACGTCTCTGAAGCAACGTAGTTCAGCTTAGATTTCTCGATAAGAGCAGCTAAATGCAACGCGTCCGCATTTTGAGGATCTGAGGCAAGTAACTTGTCTATTTGGGCGGTCGCACTATCTAACTGGCCCGCTTGAAGTGAGCTTAATGCCTGGTTGAACATTGCCTGTAAGGTAGTCATATTAATGCTTAGATTTATCTAAATTATATATTTCCCGTATTATTGATCCGCAGACGCTGAAATTCTTGCGATGAGTTTACTCCAGTTTTCTTGTGAGAAAAGCTGTCCATAGATAAAAGCTAGATAGCCTTTTTGGTGAAGACTTGCCAATTGATCGGTCGACAATTTGTCCAGCTTACTGCCGTCAATGGCGACGAAATTAGCAAAAGCTTTGCTTTCACCCTTTATTGACTGCCCCACATGCTGCTCACTAAGAAGATCCAACGCTGATATCGTTTGCATGAAATCTCGAGTGATTTTTAGATCATGCTCATATTTAAGCGAAAAATCGATCATTGATTGAGTGGCGTCAGAAATATTACCATCTTGGAAAAACGGGAGGTCACTTCTCTCTATTATTCCGTCAGAAGCACGATCGATTACCACCGCCACCTTGTCACCATCCCCCTGAACGGTAGCAAACGGATAACGACGTAAATATGCTGGTATGTAATGTTCACTCTCCCAAACTCCACCATCGGAAACAAAAGGGTTTCGCCCCTGCCCAACGGAGAAAACGGCGAGCGGCTGACCATTATCAACGCCTGAAAAAATAATAGGATAAAATTTTTGAGCCGACGGAATTTCGGAGATAACCAGCGGTACGGAAATAATATTGGCCGCAAAGGCATAAGGTGCTTTAGGCATCGTCCAACCCAGTTGATCATGAGCTTCCCGATTTAAATATTCCGGTTTTTGATATAGATACATACTACCTTCCGCTGATATTCCTGCTTCGGAGTTTTTTTCTAATTTTTCTGAATCAGTCATTCGTTCCATCCTTAACCTGTTTGTCTTAGCGACCGGAATTAACACTCAATTTAGTATCACCCAGTGCACCTGTTGAACTGCAGTAGACTATCATACGAAGAGCATGATTAAGTCATTTGATACGGGTTACTCCAATCGATTTTTTATCATCAATACGCATCACGTGATAACCCATAAAATTCTTTTTGATCTCTACATTTGGAGACTCAGCGTTATATCGCCATCTGCCTTTGAGCCTCTGACGCCATACCTGTCCATTACTCAATCTAAACACAGTAGTGCCAGTCCAACCTTCAAACGGACCTTTTATTGATGTCGTGATAGCGCTATTATTACTCGGCTGATCTACCCTCTTGCTGCTCGTTGACGGCTCAGGTTTAACAACCGTTAAGCTACTTTCAATTGGCCCCTCTGATTCTCGCATCTGTACCCATTGATACAATGTAGCTAATTCGTTATCAGACAGCTTTGATAAACCCATTTGCTTGAAGTCGGCCGCTGACATCTCCGACCTGAGGTCTTCGACATGTTCATCTGAATAAGTAATCTGACTTCCTAATAAAATCAAGCATCCAATAATAAAATTTTTTAAATTTTCCATCAAAAGCAACCTAAAAGTTATTTTAGTCAATCATAATCTAAGTCATACACTCTTGGGAAATCAGTTTCCTACACTTTGCGACAAACAACGTCATTGTTGCTTTTTGATTCAAGACTCAACCGACTCCTGCAGAATTTCCCTATAAGACCTTAGCCTTGATCATCTCAAACAACTGATTCGCATCGCCGCGACAGCGTGCTAACTCAGCGCTACTGACCAACAGAGAATATTGTGAATCACAGATAGAAACTATACCGGGGGCATGGTTTTTGAACGATTGGAGTTGCAGAACGCCATTAAATATAGCTTCTCGCTAAATTAGATGGACAATAAAAAAGCCCCCATTGGGGGCTTTTTTATTGATGTCACTTCATGCCGATAACGTACCTATAGTGGTTATTTCTGACTATCTATCCAAGATATAACCGACTCTTCCAGAATCTCTAGTGGCATAGCGCCATTCAGTAATATCATCTCGTGAAACTCTCTAATATCAAAGGCCTCGCCCAACTGTTCTTCAGCCATAGCGCGTAACCGTAACATATATAACTGCCCTACTTTATAGGCGGTCGCCTGTCCTGGCCAGACCACATAGCGCTCTATCTCACGAGTAACTTCAGCCTCGGTCATGCCAGTCTTTGATAGCATATACTCAATGGATTTTTCACGACTCCAGCGTTTCGCATGCATACCTGTATCTACCACTAAACGCACCGCACGAAAAATCTCTGCCTGAAGTCTACCCAGATCCCCCAGAGGGTTGTCCTGATACATACCCATATCCTCGGCAGCAATTCTCTCTGAATACAAAGCCCAACCCTCGGAGTAAGCGCTAAAAAGGCCAAACTTACGTAAAAATGGGACATTTTCGATCAACTGAGCCGCAGATAACTGAAAATGATGCCCTGGAGAACCTTCGTGGTACATAAGTGTTGGTAGCGTCCAACGAGGGTTATCTCTGGTGTCCTTCTGGTTAATATAGAAACGACCTGGCGCCGAACCGTCAAATGCAGGTGGTCTATAATAACCGCCAGGCGCTGAACCCTCTGAGTATTCAGGCACTCTGACAATTTCCAGTGGCTGCGGTGGTATGGTGATAAAGTAATCGGCCACCTTGGCCATAATTTGGTCATTGACCTCATTTAGGTAGGCTATCTGTTCAACGCGCCCCTCATCTGTATTAGCAAAATTGTGTTCAGGCAGTTCCATTAAGTAACGAATTCTCGACAGAATAGAGCCATCAATCAATCCTTGATTGATCAAAATAGCGTCCATCTCTAATTCAATGCGTTTGACCTCTGATAGACCAATTTTATGAATTTCATCTGCGGTTAACGTTGTTGAGTTGCTTGAACGCAATGCTGCTCGATAGATATCTTCACCATGGGGTAGGCGCCAAATGCCTGCATCATGATTACTTATCGTCAATAGCTCTTCAAATAACCCTATCATCTCAGCATATTGGGGTAATATCTCACTTTCGACGACTTCTGCAGCTTGTTTCGACAACTCTGCCTTTCGCTCTTCAGTAATATCTTCAACGTCTTTAAGTTTATCCACGAGCGTGGTGATCAGTGGGTTTGCTTGAGCACCTTCCTCAGAAAAGGAGCGCATGCCCATCAGCGCTTTTTCAATAACAAAATCTGGAGGCACGGTGCCATTATTGCGATCATTTACCACCTGAACTTTGACTTCAGCAATAACGCGAGCAAACTCATAAAGTCGAGAGATATAGCGTTGAAAACTTTTTTCGTCCTTAATAATATGACTATCTGTCAAGAACTGTGGCAAGTTGACCATTGGGCCAGAAATTTGATTAACCCGATAACCGCCATATTCAAACTCGCTTTGGCGAATAATATCATCATAGAACCAAGCAACAATTTTCCAGCTTAAGAGTTCCTGCCCTTTTAGTCCTTCAGGACCATAGTCATCGAGCCCTGCTCGACTCTGACGCATAAATTCGAGCATTTCTAACTCTGATTGCTTGTCGTAATCACCTAATTTATCACTGTGGAAATCTAAAGGAGAGTTATCAACTGCGCCTATAGAGGTCAGTAACTCTGGCGAACGAAATAACATTTGAAGCGAGACTTTGTTAACATAATTATTAACGCCGACCGGCGAGCCCCAAAACCAGACATACAAACCAAGAACTGCCACCACAATTAGTGATAACGTGTATTTAAGAATTATTTTGAATAGATTAATAGTGTTATTACTCCGAATTGATTGTTTGATATTACGCTTCTTTGTTAGACGCCTAAGATGACGGTATTGTATTCAACCCGGCTCTAAAGTCTATCGAAAATGACATAACATGCCCGAAGTGTCAATGAAAGTTTATTTCAGGATAATCCTGTAAAACTATATTGATTCCTCTATAAGAGCCTAACCTTAATCAGGTCAAATAACTGATCTACGTCGCCTTTACACTGTTTTAACTCTGCGCTAGTGATCAATAGAGAATATTGTGAGTCGCAGATAGCAACAATGCAGGGGGCATGGTTTCTGAACGACTGGAGATCGGGCTCTAGCTCATCAAGATGCAGGTTTTCAAAGGGAATATCTAAAGCCTGCTGAGCATCGCGAAAATCAGCTTTTCCTCTAAATGGTCCATGTGTGATATCACAGAGGGCGCAGTCAGACTGACCCGTTAATTTGCCAACAAGGTACTTTAACTCGCCAAGAACAGAGCCGTTTGCATTGTATATGCCGACTAATTTATCAATCACCATTAACCGCATCCCTGCGTTTAGTTAATCTGTAAGTGTAAACGACTTTTCTAGTCAACCATGGCTATTTTAGGAAGCTGAATACCCCATCCAGTCAAATCAGGTGAAATAGGCTTTATCTGTTCGCCAGTATGTCTCTCATTACATTGGAGGCAGTCTTAGTAAAGACGCCTGGTACAACAGCATGAACAATTGCTACGGGCACCAATAACTGCAACTTGATGGCGACTCCTAATGAGTGCCACATGTGCTGAAGTGCTGTTTCATTTACTTCTTCCAAATGCTCTCTACATTGCCTACTAATCATGACTTACACCTCTTTTCAGGCACATTTCTAGTCAACCATAACCATTTTAGGAGCAGGAAACCCATTAAAGTCACAGGCACAGGTCGTGCAGTAGGCTCCCAAATTGGTAATAAACACCATATCTTCTACCTCCATGTTTGAAGGAAGCTTGTGTTCACCCACCACATCAATAGAGTCGCAGGTAGGCCCTGCAAGAGTCCACAGTCCAAGTTCACCGGTGCGCTGACTGACGATATTTGACGGGAAACCTTCAGCCAACTCCATTAACCCACCGTAGGTGCCAGTATCTAGGTATAACCAGCGTTTTTCATCTCGTGTTGCGAGACCGACAACCTGGGTCACTAAACAGCCAGCCGAGCCCACTAAAAAGCGGCCAGGCTCAGCCATGATCTGAATAGAAGCTGGAATAGTCTCTAGCGCTTTGTTGATGGCCATGCCAATTTCTGCAATGGCAGGCTCAGTCCCAGTGAACTGGACAGGATAGCCTCCTCCAATATTTAATAGCTCTGGGGTCCAGCCATTGGCTTCAAGTTGACTGAAAATATTTTTTGCTGACTGAATTCCTTCGATCCAATTATTAATATTGGCACACTGTGAGCCAACATGAAAAGTCACTCCGGTAATTTGCATGCCGACACTTTTTGCGGCTTCAATAGTTGCCGTAATGCCCGATAAACTCGCACCAAACTTACCCGCTAGTGGCCAGACCGACCCTTCATTACTCACTTCGGTGCGCAAATATAGTTTAGCGTCGGTTTTAATCGCAGCTATCTTTAGCACCTCTTCCGGCGTATCTACAACAAACCACTGAATACCGGCCGCGGCTGCCTGCCGAATAGACGCCGGTGATTTTATTGGATTAGAGTAAAAAACAGTTGCCAAATTTGCACCCAGATCAATCATCGCTTGAAGCTCAGCTGATGAGGCTATTTCAAAACAACAACCCTCTTCTTTAAATATCCGAAGGATATTGGCATCAGGATTCGCTTTGACTGCAAAATGTGGTCGCACTCTCGGCATGGCGGCAATAAAGTTTCGAGCGTTTCCTCTTAGTCGTTGCTCAGACACAGCTAAGACAGGACCAATGTAATTTTCAATGCAAGGGGTGCTAAAGGCTATCTGCTCTCGAGTATCCTTCTCAAACATCATCCGCTGATTAGATTCTAATACAGTATCCATTTGTTCAGTCGCCAAATCCATCTAA
>Ga0209090_10001867_pt1 | contig 13443 bp, 6 predicted proteins | sample ArcticOcean_MG_C_9_FD_187432 | JGI IMG/M metagenome (GOLD analysis project Ga0209090, IMG submission 187432) | Marine microbial communities from western Arctic Ocean - ArcticOcean_MG_CB2_152 (SPAdes) (version 2) | ecosystem: Environmental > Aquatic > Marine > Oceanic | place: Arctic Ocean... | reverse complement strand
GAACTGTGAGTACGGACTTAGCGAGTAATTCGACTAGAATAGGAACTGTGAGTACGGACTTGGCAAGTAATTCGACGAGAATAGGAACTGTGAGTACGGACTTGGCAAGTAATTCGACGAGAATAGGTACTATAAGTACAGACTTGTCAAGTAATTCAACGAGAATAGGGACTATAAGTACGAACTTAGCGAGTAATACTGGAAGAATAACTACGGTAGAAACAGACTTGGCAAGTAATTCGACGAGAATAGGGACTGTGAGTACGGACTTGGCAAGTAATGTAGCACGAATTGGTGATTTGGAATCAGAAGTTCAACCCGTAAATAGGGGTGGGACTAATATAATATCGTATGGCACTGGAGACATGTTATACGCAAGCGCTCCGTCAGCTTTGTCAAAACTTACACCTTCGACGGCTGGGTATTTTCTACAAACAAATGGTACCGGTAACGCACCTACATGGGAAAATGTTGCCAATATAGGTTCGGCAACACCGGCAAATATATACACGGATGATTATATAACCGGTGGTCCATGGAGTGGTTTAACTGATGCAAATATTAGAGTTTTAGGAAACGTTTCAAACTTATCGAACCAACTCGTGGCGCGCGATGATAAAGGTGATATATTTGTTTCAAATGTAAACGCAGTAAGAATAAACGGGGATGGTACATTTCTCACGGGTGTCGCTTTAAGTGCAGATTTGGCAGCTAATGTTATACGAATAGGTAATTTAGAATCGAATTTGGTAGCTAATTCGACGAGAATCACGAACTTACAAAATTCAACTATAATAAGTAATAGTTCAGGTATAACAGATGCATTTGAAACGGGTGATTTGATATATGCATCGGGTCAGAATACACTCTCAAATTTAAGTATAGGTTCTACTACTCAGGTACTTACAGTTTCTGGTAGTGGTATTCCAGAATGGGCTGCTCCCAGTGGAGGAGGAGGAGGAGGAGGAGGTTACTGGACACAACCAAGTAGTACCACGCTTATACATTACAATACTGGTAATGTTGGTATTGGAACTACAACCCCCGCGTACCCATTGGATATTACAGGTAATATGAATGTAACGGGTGGTTTACGTGCAAATGGTTCCACGGGGTCGAGTGGACAGGTACTCACATCGAGTGGTGGGGGTGTAATGTCTTGGTCAACCGTAACTAGTAGTGGTTTGAGTCCTTGGTCAACGTCAGGATCAAACATTTATAAGAGTGGTGGTAATGTTGGTATTGGAACTACAAACCCAGCGTACCCATTGGATGTTGTTGGTACAGTAAATGCAACTTCATTCCGAGGTGATGGTACGAATTTGACAAATATTACAGCAGGGAGTATAACATCCGAAGCATCCAGAACTATACAAATTTCAACTGTTAATGTATTAGCTGCGGAGTGGCGTAGAACATAAATATATCTACTTAAAATAGAACATGTCTAGTACATCCTATAACCAGAATAATACAGGATCATTAGATGCTCAATATCTATCTCAATTAACAGATGGTGATGTAACACCATATTGGGTACCTTCATCTTCTAAATTATCAAGGGGTGTAAAAGGTACAATTCAAAGAGTTTTTACAGGGGAACCTTTAAAAAATTCGTGTAATGTGTACATTTATAACGAAACAACAAAAAATTGGTACCATGAACACACGATTCTAGGTGATCCAAGTCGTAGCGGAGATAAGTTGTATCCGGGACAAATATTAACTGGAAACTCCAATCAAACATTCAATGGTATAACTTATACAACATCTGCATCTATAAATACTGTTGGTGGGGGATTTGGTGGACAATTAGGAGGAGGAGCATTCACGGGGTTTGGTTCCAGTAACGTATCTCTGTCTTGGAATTCATCAAATTTTGTTAATGGAATAAATACCCCAACTTATCCACACTATGAACCTTCTGGATGGTCTGGTAGTGGTACATGGGTTGAAGGTACATACATTGGTTCTAATAGTTTAGGGGGTGTATCCGGTGAATGGTTAAAATTGCAATTATCAAGTGCACTTCAACCTGATAAGGTTTCACTTGAATCCGCCCATGACGGTGGAGCTTGGAGGAACCCTAATAATATAACTATATTAGGAAGTAATGATGATTCTACTTGGACGAATTTAGGTAACTGGACTTTGGGCGGAGTGAACTTTGCTGGAGAAGTGTTGTTTAATAATCTTACATTAAGTACCTCATATACATATTTTGGGTTTGTATTTACACATAGATATACTTCATATGCGTTTAGGAACGTTGGTAGTAATGATACGTACTTAAAAATACAAGGATTGAAATTATATAACCAATATCCAAGCGAAGATTTTGGTAGATCTCTCGACGGAACGGATAATGCAGATATGGTAGCTATAGGTGCACCCGGGACATGGTTTGGCTCTGTAAGTACTATTACAGGTTATGCTTACGTATTTACTAAAAATAGTTCCGGTAACGGATGGACACAGAGAGGTTCTGAAGTATCTCAACAAGGGGGGTTTGGACACTCCGTTGCATTATCACCATATGATGGTAACATATTAGTTGTTGGTGCACCTTTTTATAACTCACTTACTCCATATAACAATTCTTATACTGGGGATACTCGATTTAGAACTGCTGTTTCAGAAGGTAAAGTTTATATATATAAGTGGGGTGGTACAAACTATACTTTACAACAAACTTTAAATTCACCTTCTGGACCTATGTATACCTCTCCTCTTTTTGAAATACCAGATTCATGGAAAAGTTTTTATTTTGGATACTCTCTAGGTATAACAGATATAGGTGATAAGATAATAGTAGGTGAACCAGCAATAAGAAATCTTTGGTATATACCGGACCAATCACAAACTGCTGATATTAATTGGTCAATATCAGAATTTCCGTTTACGGGTAATGCACATGTTTATGAGAATGTTACCGTTTTATCTGGTGGTGCGACATGGACAAGTAACGTATCCATAACTTCTGTTATAGGAACAACTGGTATAGGTACATCGTTAGATTTAAACCCTACTCGTGTTAGATGGTTAGATGCACTCGGTACGTCTGTAGACATAAATAGAAATGGGACCCGTATATTAGCCGGTGCTCCTGGAAATTACGGTACGTCGAACGTAACTCCAATCGACACATATATGAATCGGTCCACGCATGCCATGTCTGGTAGAATATATACACTAGATTGGGACCCAATTAATGCCGTATGGTACGAAATGGGGGAAGTCGCTAAACATATAATTGCACCTAAAGGTCAAATGATGCATGGAATGTGTACACGTTTTGATGGATCCGGTAGACGTATAGTTACTGGTTGTACAGGTTTTACGGAGGTCGTTGCCACGAACAAGAGAGGGGGGGTGGATGTTAAGGGTGAGGTTTTAGTATACGATTGGAACGGTGACTCATGGGTAAATTTTCCCGGTGAAAATGTTGAAATTGTTGATCGAGCGTGGAATGCATCTGATCATTGGACAAATTGGCAATGGAAAACCGGTGAATCCATTTCTATAGATGGTGAAGGTGAAATGATAACTTTTGGCGTTTCCGAACATAAATATCCAACTGCACCTACCAATGGTATATTTAGACCAAATGCGTTTAATCTAACTAGTGTAACCTATATAGGTGGTGCAACTACATCTACAGCTGGTTCTTCGTCTACCGTTTTAACCGGTTCTTCAAATATTTGGGTATACAATATTCGTCAGTCCATGGTTGTTAAAGGTAATGTAACGGTAGGTGGGTACGTTCAGGCAACTGGTATGTCCATTGGTACCGAAGACGATTCGAGTACGACTACAAAAAGTTTATTTTTTGGCGGTTCAAAATCAGATAATTCGTATGACCTTACAGTTATAGAAAACAGAGTATATGATAACGATGAAAAATCTGAGCTATTAATATTTAAAGGTGCTGAGGGCGTAGATCCGACCACGGGTGGTGGTACGTTTGGTCCAGATAGAATACGTTTAAAAGGTGGTCAAATAGCATTTGATTTAAGTTCGGGATATATAAGAACACAAGAAGATATACGTGCTGTTATGCATAAAAACACAGGTGGAGCTTGTATGTTAGGTATAGATGTATCTGCGCCAACCGAAAGTATACACGTAGGTGGAAAAATTAAATGTACACGGGGTTTTATAGGTAGAGGTACAGAAATAACAGGTATTGATTTAAATCATGTTGTAAATAAGGGTGCTGAAAAATTCGGTAATCAAGCAGGTATAACGGTAAGTCCTATACAACTAGGGGAATTTACAGCAGGTAGTGAAACCGAGTTTCCACCAGTTGCAATATCTTGGACTTCTGTGTGGAGTTCTGATTATTTCATAAACTCATCAGATGATGAGCAAAACGCGATTGTAGCCCTTGATGACAGTGGAAGTACTTATTGGAATCCACCAGGATATGGTTATGATGGTTCATATTCAGGATCAACAGAAAAAATTCCTGGGTATAAAGGTGAATGGATAGAAATTTGTTCGAAGTCGACCGGCATCGGGGCGATATTTGTTACTAAATTAGAAGTAAATGCGGTACAATCTAACATGTTGCCTAGAAGATTGTATGTGTTTGGTAGTAATGATGGTATAGAGTATTATCTTATACACGATACGGGTGATAAAGGTACCGGTTGGGGAACAAACGGTACCAACACTGTTTTTACTAGAACACCTGATATAATTACGGAAGATTCGTACGATAGAATTTTAATTATTATAGAATCCGCTACAGGTGTCTTGCGCATAGCTGAAATGATATTATATGGTCATAGTGCTACATTAAGCTTGAATATGAAAATTGATAATACAGGTAAAATTGGTATAGGAACAACATCTCCGGTGTACCCACTAGATGTTAATGGTATAGTAAATGCAACTTCATTCAGGGGTACTGGTCCAGTATCTTATTTTACGGTTACCGTAAACGGGAGTACTAAATTTGTGATAGACGGTACTCAACAACAAACAATAACGCTATACCGGGGTGTTACATATAGATTCGATCAAGCTGATAGTTCGAATGGATCACACCCTTTTAGAATATCAACCACGGCTGAAGGTTCACAATATTCATCGGGGTCATCGTCATCGTATAACGGTTCAAATGGATCCACGGGGGCGTATCGACAATTCATCGTACCTATAGATGCACCCGATACTATGTATTACAATTGTTCGGTTCACTCAGGTATGGGTGGTACTATAAACATTTTATCTGGGAGTGTCAGTACAGATGGTCTAGTAGCATCAAACGCATTCATTCAAAACAATATAAATGTAACAGGTGGTTTACATGCAAATGGTTCCTCGGGGACGAGTGGACATGTACTCACATCAGGTGGTGGGGGTGCAATGTCTTGGACTAGTAAATTTTGGTCAGTCGGTATAGACTCACATCCAACTGTTGCGATGACTTCCGCGAGTTCGGGTGGATATATAGCATCGGCCAGTAGTAATTCTAGTGGATCCGCTGAGTATTACGCATTTAACAATGTCGTAGGGGCAGATGGGTGGATGGATGGTGAGTGGGCGTATACCGGGTCTCCTACTGGAACTTATGATGGTAATAGTTATACAACATATGACACCCCGTCCCTTTACTTTCCGAATTCGGATTCATGGGGTCAATGGATACAGTTACAGGTTCCAACGAGTATAATTATATATTCAATAAAAATTGCACCTCAGAATAATAGAAGTGCAAACGCTCCCACCGAGGGTAAAATTTTTGGAAGTACGAATGGTTCGACATGGAGTTTAATACATAGCTTTACGGGACAAACATATACCGATGGACAATATACAACTATCTCGTTTAGTAACTCAGACGCGTATTCATATTTTAGACTATCTGGTGAAAGAACTGGTGGTGGCTCAGGTCTTGGATGGCAGGCCTTGATAATTGGTGAATTAAAATTTAATGCAATGTCAACCACAAATATAGGTTATAATACTGGGAACGTCGGTATAGGAACAATAGGTCCAGCTTATAAACTCGATGTTAACGGTGATATTAACATGTCTACTGGTAGTAGTTTAAGAATTAATGGAGTTGCACAATCGTTTGGTGGTGGCTCATCCGTTTGGTCATTGAACAGTACAAACGCCTATTATAACAGCGGTAATGTCGGTATTAATACAACATCTCCAGCAAGATATTTGGACGTAGGTGGATCAATCAGTGCCTCATCAGGTGGTCTACTACTTCGAAACGGTGATACTAATGTTGGGGTGAATGATGCACCACAACTGACATTTGGTTTCAACGGTAACAATGAGTACAGGCATTTCATACAAACGAGGCACAATAGTTCAAGTTCGATGAATGCGATTGATTTTTACGTATGTAATGGTACACAAAATAACTCACTCACATCTGGTGTTGTTCATAACCTCACGCTACAATCTGGGAATGTTGGTATAGGAACAACAAATCCAGGTTATAAACTTGATGTTCAGGGTAATATAAACTGTACAGGTACGTTATCAAAAGGTAGTGGTTCCTTCAAAATAGATCACCCACTTGCAATTATGAGTAATACACACAATCTTTACCACTCTTTCATAGAAGGTCCGCAAGCTGATCTCATATATAGGGGTAAAGTCGATCTAGAAAACGGAAGTGCTTCTATAAACTTAGATACCGTTTCTAAGATGACAAGTGGTACATTTGATGTATTGAATAGAAACGTTCAATGTTTTACATCAAACGAATCCGATTGGGACGCGGTAAAAGGTTCCGTATCCGGAAACACGCTTACAATATCATGTCAAAACGTATCTTCCACAGCAAATGTTAGTTGGTTGGTTATAGGTGAACGAAAAGATAAACACATGTACGATACAAGCTGGACTGATGATGACGGATTCGTCATTCCCGAGCAACTAAAATAATTATTTTTTTTACTATTCTGGAAAATGTCAGAATGGTAGAAAGTTTTGTTTACTTACTTTCGTGATGGGAGCGTGTCCATGATTGCTAAGGCGATAACACCCGCAATAAAGAACAAAACAACATAATTACACTCCGTATCTTCTCCTCTACCAGTAGAATTTTTACCTTTCTCCTGGACTGGGACTGATACTTCTCGTGAAGGTCTCGGCCTTTCGATAGGATCTTCGTCTAATGGACAATAACCTATCATATACTATATTTTACAAATTAATTTCGACTGATTTTTTCTTTCGACCACGTTTAGCTTTGGTCTGAGTAACTTTAACTTCACGCAATTCTCCATCACCCCCTTCAACATCACCTAATATTGGTGCCTCGGCAATATCCGAAATATCATCATCTTCGTCATCGTCTACGATAATTTGTTCCTGTGCTGGAATACTCGTCGTGTTCATGGGTGGTGTTGGTGGCATCATAATGTTACCCATGAGACTGGAAATATCAAACCCAGGACCTTGCATTTCGTGTGGTTCGCCGTTATCAGACGTTTGTTGTTGTGATTTTGGAACCGTGTTTTGAACCGCGGACATCATATTTTGAACCAGTCCTGGATTTTGTTTAATCACATCATTCATATTTGGCATGACCGATTTGAACATACTATTCGTCAAATGGAACATCATAGCCGAGCCTCCAAGCATCATAATAAGTTTGATTTCTGGTGCGACGTGCATTTTAGTTCTATACTTGACGTATAACTCTTCAAAAACTTCATCATAATCATCGACATTTTCCATAACGTTTTCGGACCACCCTTCGAGTTGAATTTCGAATGGGTTATACTTCTTATTCATAAACTCAAGGCCTGTCGTACACGCGATAAGCATACGTCTTGCAAATTTAACCGATTTGTCTACATCTATACTATACGTAATTCGTTTTACTTCGTTTCTAAGTTCGTCTATAGGGGAATAGGCATTCAAGCGCTTGTTGACAGTAAAACCCTTTTTTTCCAAACGTCCAAGTTTATTAACAAGATCCGCTTTCTCTTCATCTATCGTCTTAAAGCCGGGTGATGGTTTTTCTTCCTCTTCTTCCATCGTATATCCACCACCTCCTCCTCCCCCACCATAATCCATATCGGGTTCGTCGTCGTATTCGTGATAATCAAGAGGCGCTTCCGGTGGAGGTACAGATGGTTGTGCTTGTTTATTTGGGTTAGCAAACGAGTCAATATCTTCCTGGAAAACTTGTTGCTGTGGCGGCGTAAATTGTGTTTTCATCTGAGCAATTTGTTTTTTTACAGGCTGCCTTCTAGGAACATCAATTTCAATTTCGTTCATCAGGGCCTGCTCATTATCATCAAGTTTCATAACATTCGTATTTTTACGATCAAGAATAATTTCACCGTCCATTCGTATTATTACTCTTTATATTGAAACTATTCTAATCTCTTTAACGCACTTTATAAAAAATGTTGTTTCAATATAAATGAAACTTAACGCTACCAACAAAAACACGATCAAAGCTATCGTCATCATCATCGCAGTATTGTGTGTTCTCACAATGTTCAGTACCAGTGGGTACCAGGGTAAAGATGTCGAAATCGAAACCGTCAATACGGGTTCGCTTTTCGATATTCCATCGACCCAAGAATGTTTGAGTAGTGCCTACTACTCCGACAGTAAAGGTGGTGTATGTGACGGACAAAAACTTGTTCAGGAACAAGCGAGCTATAAGATGAAGTAAAATCTCCAGTATATATAAATGGCTTTAGTGACGAGTCAATCCACTTTACCTGATTTTGAATACGAACACCATACGGTTATACTCGATAATTTGGATCATGGTTCAGATAACACAGATTTTACACTTCATTTACCAACACCACTTGAAAATATTGTACAGGCGCAATTAATTGCAGCAAGCATTAACACAACGGGTGATACTCAAAGATGTATCCATATCGGTATAGAACAACTTAAAAGTATTTTTTCACAACGTGGGAAAAAATCCCTCGAAGATGCTGATACTCACCTTAACGGTGTTTTTGGTACGATTATTTGTGAACATAAATTACATGCCTCGAGTGCTGCTCAAAAAGCGGTATTATTTAGAAACGAGTACCCAATTATTCAACAATATTATAACCCAATTCGTAAACTCGATAGATTAACTTTTAATTTAGATAAACAGGATGGCGATGCAGCCGATTGTGGAGACGCCGTTTTCATTTTTAAATTCATTTGCAAAAAAAGAAACATGTCCTATTAATTATGTCAGGGCGTCGCGAACTTGTATTTTTAACCTTTTCTTATTATAAATGTCATCTGGTATTGTTCAACTTATAGCAATTGGTGCTCAAGACGAACACATTATGGGCGAACCAGAAATATCCTTTTTTACGTCAACGTTTAAACGACATTCTAACTTTTCACAATCCGTTGAAAAACAAACTATTCAGGGAGATGTGAAAGCGAATTCTATGTCATCTATTCGTTTTGATCGAACAGGCGATATGTTAGGGTATACGTACCTTACTATTGATAATAACACACAAGCACTTGATATTCAAAGGTGGGATACACTCATAGATAAAGTGGAACTTCTTATTGGTGGTCAAGTTATTGATACACAAGATGCAGTTTTTACAGAAAAAATAGCAATCGATACGTTTGCAACAAATGTTTCAAAGAGTGCGAATGGTACACATCCAGGTATAAGTGCTCGCTCTTATTTCTACCCATTCAGATTCTTCTTCTGTGAAGGTGCACAATGTGCTTTACCCATAGTCGCTTTACATTATCATAACGTCGAATTACGTATACATTGGGGACCAAATGCGGGTAACTATAATTTTGAGTGTTACTCAAACTATTATTACCTCGATAATGAAGAACGTGGTAACCTTGTTTCGCGTAACCATAATTTAATTATTACACAGGTTCAAAAAAGTATTCCATCAAATGAACTTTCTCAGGAATTGACGTTTAATCATCCAGTAAAGTATCTTGCATCTTCGGATACAACGACCGAAGGGGCATTAACGTCAACAACCAATAAAATAAAGATTGAAATAAACGGTTTAGATATAGGTAATTTTAAATGGGCAAAACCACATTTTATAGACGTTATGAACTATTACCATACAAACTTTGTTACGTCACCTGATTTTTTCTTATACTGTTTTTGCTTATCGACGAGTTCACTCCAGCCGACAGGAACGCTCAATTTTAGTCGATTAGATTCTGCAAAGGTAGTCAGTCAATCCATGATCATTAGTGATCCTATATACGCAGTCAACTACAACATACTTCGTATTGAAAATGGTATGGCAGGCCTTATCTATGCAAATTAAAATACATACTTATATTAAATGGTTAAAAACATACCGACCATCGAGCGGTCTACCAAAATCCGGTTTGGTAAACATGCTACGGATGACCAGGCTGAAAACACGATCGTGATTAATGCTTCAGATTCTGCTATTAATGCGATCAATGAAGGTTCCATATATATGGCGCCATTACGCGTTGCTGAATTAGCAGGTTCGAACCTCGTAGGTTATTCCTCATTTACAAAAGAACTTGTTGATTCGAGTGTTCCTACATCCCTTCTAGGTGGTGTTACTTTAGATAGTGCAACTGTCCAAGGTAATATTGTTTCAAATGCTATACCACACTTTGCGAATACACTAACTGCGTTTACGACTGGTCACGGTTCAAATGTTGGTATTTCAAATACAGCGCCTACCCACATGTTATCTGTCGGTGATAAGATTTTCATGTCCAATACAGGTGCAGAAGCCATAAAAGTTGAAGGTAATGTACGTGCCAATAGATTTTTTTCTGGTTCGAGTGTTCTTATAGATGGAAATTCGACAAACAAAATTCAAGTTTCGGGAACTATTAAGACGGGTGTACTTCGCGCAGATAATATAGGTATATCAAATAATTCACCCACGCATGCATTAAGTTTAGGTAATGAAGGACAACTTCGTTTGAATGTACCTACAGAATCTATATATGCACTCGAAACGGTCGGTAATGTTAGTGCACAAAACTATATAGGGGACGGTGGTCTTCTTTCAAATGTAACTTTACAAACTGTTACGGATAAAAGTAATGTTACATCAAATACACTCCTCCTTACAAATCCAACAACATCACTCAAAGCATATAGTAATGTAATCGTCGATGGTACGTTAGATGTTGGTTCTAATTTATACATAAATGATACCGCAGCAAATGTCTTGGATGTTACGGGTAATGTAAATGTATCAAATTATTTAAAAACAAACAAACTAGAAGTCACTTCATTAGAAGTTGACGCTATTACTGCGGGGACGGTATCGAGTAATATTGTCGGTAATAATGTAAATGTAATTACAGTAACCGCCAATGTCATTGCCGATAACGTTGTTGCGACAAACATATCTTCAGTAACATTAAATTCAAATGTCATTGCCGATAACGTTTCTGCTACAACCATAACTGGTGATGGTTCGGCTATCACAAACTTAGACCCCGCTAATTTGAGCTCACAAGTTTTAATTGCCAAGGGTGGTACCGGTTTAACTTCAATTGCACAAAACGATTTGTTATTAGGTCCAGCATCTGGAACTGCGTTAGCTAAACTTGCGCCTTATGTACCAGCAGCTGGTGGTAACTCTCCACCGAATATGTCCGCTAACTCGTCGGGTGGAAATACCGCATCTTCGAGTGATAGTTCCGCAAACGCGTGGAAAGTATTTGATGGAAATGATAATATCGAATATACGAGTCCTTCTACGTATAGTTATTCATCTCCTCACGGGTACACAGGAAGTAATTCTTTGGGTAGTAATGATGGAGAATGGGTAAAAATACAACTGTCGAGTGCTATAGCACCAACATCCGTATATGCGCAAACTAATGGAATGACCAGTAACCCCAACCCAACTACATGGCGTATTTTGGCAAGTAACAACGATGCAGATTGGGTACAATTACACTCTTCTACAACTACGATTTCAAATTCTGGTATTACAGAATCTTTTACCAATACAACATCCTATACATACCTTGCTATTCTTGTTGAGAATATATCAAATCCTGGTATGAACCTGAATAGATGGGGTTTATCAAAGCTTTATTTTACATCTCCAGCAAGTACTATATCTGAAAAATTCCTTAAAAGTTCAGCTGCGGGTATAGTGTGGGATGAGGTTTCTTCAACTTTACAGACTATTACAGATGGGGGTGCATCAACAACTAATGAAATTTCATTTACGAATGGGGTAACATCTTTAACAGCTTCAGGTAACGTAGTTGTTACAGGTAACGTTACAGCTTCTACATTTAAAAGTACAACTCTGACTTCAGGTAAAATACCGTATACAAATGCGAATAAGGAACTCATTGACGGTCCAATAGGTTATGATAGTACAACTAATAACACATTCGTGTCTTCAAACCTATACGTTACGGGTAATTTGAACGTACAAGGCGAAACATTTTTTCAAGACAGTAATATACATATCATTTCTGATCCCCTTATAGAATTAGGTAACGCGAATGTCATTGACACCATAGATATGGGTATAATCATGACACGCCCAACCGCGAATGTAGTTGCGGGATACATGGGTGATGAGAAAAAATACGTTATCGCGTATACACACAGTGACCCACACGGTGCACATATCGTTCCTACGAACTCGTCATCGGATCAATATATAACTTTGAGTGTTGAAGGTGGTAATGTTTTGGCAGGTAACGTCACAACAACGGGTAAAATGACCGCGGGTACTTTACATGGTGATTCTGTTACCGTATCGGGTGCAGTTACCGGGGGTACTTTAGTGGGTGATGGTTCGGCTATTACATCACTCGATGCGGAAAAAATAACAACTGGAGCTGTAGATGTCGATCATGGGGGTACAAACATCGCATCGTACACGGCAGGTGATTTACTCTACGCCACGGGTGCAACGACATTAGCAAAATTAGGGGTAGATAATGGTAAATTTCTTAAAAGTACAGCTTCAGCAGTTGAATGGGCGGACGTTTCTTCAACTTTACAGGCGATTACGACTGGAGGTGCAACGACGACACATACGATCGCGTTTAATAACGCGACCACGGGTTTAACATCCGCGGGTGATATTGACATTGCAGCTACGAAACAAATTGATTACGCTGGTGATGTTTTACTTAAATCGTCTGCAGGTGCAGTAGCATCTTTGAAAGTAGATAACGCAATAAAACTTGACCCGGCTTATGCAGCCCCTTCGAATAACGTTTTATCGTTCAACACAACAACAGGTGAAATATACGATTCTGGGGGACAGGGTGGTTCTACTTTAGATAACATACACGAAGAAGGTTCAAATGTAGCAATTGGTCCATCAGCGGCATCTGCAAATCTTACAGTAAACACGTACGGGTCTAATGTACTCACGGTTTCAGGTAATGTTTCAGCGGATAACATTACCATAGGGAGTTTAAATGTTGCTGCATCACCTTTTGCATTAGATGATGTCGTGA
>Ga0209090_10001860_pt1 | contig 13463 bp, 4 predicted proteins | sample ArcticOcean_MG_C_9_FD_187432 | JGI IMG/M metagenome (GOLD analysis project Ga0209090, IMG submission 187432) | Marine microbial communities from western Arctic Ocean - ArcticOcean_MG_CB2_152 (SPAdes) (version 2) | ecosystem: Environmental > Aquatic > Marine > Oceanic | place: Arctic Ocean... | reverse complement strand
AGTACCTAGAAAAGCTTTATCACAAGAAGTTGGTGGAGGTAGATTAGTTTATGGAAATTTTTTACAAAACTACAACATACCTTCTATTGCTTTTAGCATTTCTAGAACAGGTGAAACTACAGCTAGAAACACTGCGTTAGATAAACAATCTGTAAAATCTAGAAGAACTTATCAAGTTGGTATTGTATTGGCTGATAAATTTGGTAGACAATCTCCAGTTATATTATCTAGTTCAGGTGTTGATACTGTGTTTGTTAGTCCAAACTTAGGTAACGCTGATTCTACAACAGCATTTAACGCTTTGAGATTGGTTTTTGCTGATGTTACACAAATACCTAGTTGGGCTTATTCATATAGAGTTGTTGTAAAACAGAGAGAACAAGAATATTACAATTGGATTTCAGTTGTAAATGGTGCAAGTACTGTTGAAAGATTAGGTGATAGTATAAATAAAATACCTAGAGATCAAACAGCTGCCATACCACCAAGTACTGGTAGTACAATATCACCTTGTGATGTTTCTGTTTATCCTAAATATTTAGATGGCGGAAACGTGTATCAATCAACACTAGCTAATAACTACGCTGGAAGTTTGCAGTCTATACAATCTATAGCTAATCCAACTGGAACTGCACTAGTTAACACTTTAAATAATGCAGGTACAGGTATTACATCTGGCATTTGTGTTTTTGAAACAGAACCAGTTAGTTCTGAATTAGATATATTTTATGAAACTTCTACTGGAGGATTAGTTAGTGCTATACCAGCTACAGCTATTGATATTGATTTTTTTAATTGTATACTTTTAACTTTTGATCCTAGCGGTGGAGCAACTCCACAAGATCATATAGAAATAAATAGAATTAGAGCTGGTTATAATCAACCGTTTTTTGATGTTGGTGTTAGAGCTTATGTTGTTCAAGAAAACTTTACAGAAGAAAGAAGAAACAATACTCTTATACACTCTAGTGGGCTTTTAAACTCTAGAACTGGTATAAACTACATAAATCAATTCAATGAGTCTGAGGGCGGTTTAACTATCTCTCTTGACCCACTTAATGGATCTATACAAAAATTATTTACTGATGATACTCAGATAACTGTTTTTCAAGAAGATAAAGTTTCAAGATCTCCAATAGATAAAAACTTTATTTATTCAGCAGAAGGTGGTTCTATACCAGTAACTAGTAGTACTCAGTTTTTAGGAACTGTTGCTGCATACCCAGGTCAATTTGGTATTTCAAAAAACCCAGAGTCTTTTGCATCTTTTGGATTTTCTAGATATTTTACAGATTCAGATAGAGGTACCGTATTGAGATTAACACAAAACGGTATAGACGAAATATCAGGAGCTGGAATGGGTGATTTTTTTAGAGATTCTTTAAAAAATTCTACAAAAATTGTTGGATCTTTTGATGAATACAGTAGAGTTTATGAATTAACTTTAACAGGCGAAGGATATAATGGAAACCCTGATACTAATTTAGCTACAGCAAGCGATGGATATTTAACTTTATCTTTTGACGATAGATCAAACGGTTGGACTAGTTTTAGATCTTTTAAACAAGAAGGTGGTGTATCTTTAAATAATTCTTATTATACTTTTAATGGAGGAGACTTATGGCAACATCACAGTGAAAATGTTACAAGAAATAATTTTTACAATAGTGGCACTAAAGAATCTTATGTTGTACCTATTTTTAATGATAGTCCATCTACAGTAAAACAGTTTAACACTTTAAATTATGAAGGTGACTCTGGATGGGATTTAGAATATATAGAAACAGATATAGGTAGTACAGGTAGTGTACCTACAATTGTAACAAATTACAATACAACTTTGCAATTATCTGGAGCTGCTCCTCAGTCTATTTTTAATGGAGCTAATACTGCTATATCAATATCAGGAGCTAGTGTTAGCTGGGCTATATTTGTAACACCTTTAAATTCACAATATGCTTTTGACAATATAAACAATGTAACATTAACTCAGGCTTCTGGTAGTGTTTTAACTATAACAAATCCGTCAGCTATAACAGATGGACAATTAGTGTTTTTAGTTCAACATATTGTTGGAAGTGCTAACAGTATACAAACATTAAACATAGGTGGTACTGGTGCTGGTTTAGCATTTACAGTAGCTTTGTTAACGGTAAATGTTGAGGACACTGTATCAAACTCTACAATAACTCCAGCTTCACAAATATTTAACAACGCTGGAGCTAATAACGTAGTGTTTAGTACTGCTGTTCAAAATAATTACTACATAGATGATAGTAACATAACTATTAGCACAGCTGGCATGCCTGTTTCAACTAATCCAGGAACAATAACAAATGTAAGAAGCGGTTTAGGTCTTGATAATATAACTTATACATTACCAATAACAGTTCCTACAACTGCAACAGCTGGAGAAATAACTGTAAATGGAAGTGCAACATTAAAATATACTTTACAGTTAGATCAAGGTAATGTAGTTGCACCAACAGGTGGAACTGTTCAATATGTAACACCGGTTCAAACAAACGGAGATACAACTGCTGTAGGTTCAGTATTTTATAACTCTCCTTTTGATGCAGCAAGTACTAGAACAGCTGTTATAACATATACATGTGCAACGACAGAAGTTCTTGTTAATAATAGTTATACTATATCGGGTTTTCCAGGAACTAGTAGTAATGTTTTAAGTAATTTTGCTGGTCAATTGGCTATCACAAAAGTTATACCTATTTTAACTGGAAACACAACTGTAACACCAGTTGTAGATTCTTCAGTTGGAGCAGCAACAGCTACCTTAGGAACTACTACATCTCCATTGCCTTTAAATAACGCTGGAGATGCGCAAACTATTACTGCAACTTGGAATGTTAATGGAACAGCTTCACCAGCAGCTAGTTGGATATTAATAAATGGAGCTAATGCTACATCAACTTTACAAGACATAAACGGTATTTCAACAAATTTAGTTATAAGCGCAGGTACTAATAATACTGGTTCTTCTAGAACAGCAACTATAACTTTAAGTTTATCAAATTCAAACACTAGAGTAACTGGTATAGTTGATCAAGTGATAACAATAAACCAAGCATAGTATGGCAACAGTAGTTACATTTCCGTTTCAAAACAAAGAGGGCAAATACTTTGCTCCAATATCTTCATCAGAGCCAGATTTTAAAGTAGTTAGCGGAGCTATTGTGGCAAATGGTGATAAAATAATAAGCGGTATCAAGGGAGCTTTTGCTAAAATAAAGCTTACGCTTCCAGTTGCTAACGCTACAACTAAAAAAGAGCTTTTCGCTTTAAATGCAGAAGCAGTATATTCTTCACAATAAAATTATATTAAATGAAATTACAAGTACGAAAATTACAAGAATCTGACTGGAAATTTATACCAGAATGGTGGAAGTCTAATAAACAAGATGACTCAATTGAAAATCTTAGAGATTTTTTACCTGGTTCTTTTCAAATAGGTGACTATGAAGAAAAAAGAGCTGGTTTAGGTGGTTTTATAGTTTGCAAAGAAGATGATCCTATTGCAGCAACATGGTTGATAATGACTAATTCAAACTGTGCTATAGCTACTCAAGTTATATCTGATTTATCTTATAGAGATGAAGATAAAGAAAAAGCATTAGAACTTTTGAATAATTTTGTTAATAATTTTGCTAAAGAATTAGGTTACAAACATACAATACAATTAGTTGAAAATACTAAATTAGTAAAAAAATTATAAATGGGAACAAGAGCAGACAGAAAAAGAACATCGCGAGCCGCATCAAACGAAAGAGCTAGAAATTCATATAACTTAGGTGTAGCAAATGACAATTATAAAGAAGCATTAGATAATCTTAAAGATTATGAAATTACAGATTATTTTGGAGATCTTAAATTTACAGGTGTTGATCCAGATAGCTTAGAGAGAATAGATCCGTTAGCTTTTAAAGGTGTAGCTAGGCAAGGTAAAGTAGCCTCTTTAGGTTCAGCTCAAGGTTACACTTCAACTGGTTACGGTAATAATGTTGATTCTTTTGATGCTTTTCAAACTGATACACAAGGATTAGCTAGGCGTGGAAACTCTGGTCTTAGTAACGTTTTTAATAATTTACAAGTATCAACAGCAGGCGCTGAAATGGCAGCTCAAGAAGCTGATCAATCATTAGCAGCATCTCAAGATTTAGCCGCTCAAGCTGGTACTGGTGCTGGTGGTGCCACCGCTTTAGCTGCTGCCGCTGCTAAATCTAAGCAAGGTATTTCTGCAGATATAGATAGACAAGTAAAAGCTAACGAGCAATTAAGAGCTCAAGGAGAACAATCTTTACAAAGAGATATGTTAGGTCAAGATAACTTAGCTTCTAATTTTGACTTAGGCCAGTCTCAGTTTAATGTTGGTGCACAAAACACTGTTAGATCTCAAAAAATGGCAGCAACAAATCAAGCTAGACAGTTTGATGCAAGTGCTAGAAACCAACAAGAACAATTTAATGCTGGTCAAAAGAATCAGTTTGAATTAGCTAGCTTTAATGCTAAAAATTCTATGGAAATGATGAATGTTGGTCAATCAAATGCAGAAAGAATGGCTGCATATGGTCAAGAAGCAGGTGCTATGACAACAAATGCTACTACGATGAACAATATACTTGCTCAGAACGCACAGGGTGAAACTCAATTTGATATGGGTCAAGCTCAAGGTCAGCAAGGTGTTGATGAAGCGTTATACGCACAGAAAAATGATATTCTTAACAAAGAAACTGAACAGCTTAATAACATGGAAGCTACTGATGCTGCATTAGCACAGCTTGAAGCGGCTAAAAGTGACAGAAGACTTAAGAAAAGTATTAAATTAATTGGTTTATCTAATTCTGGTATTAAAATTTATTCTTTTGAATATAAAAATACTAAAGACGGTGAAGGATTATTTCAAGGAGTTATGTCTGATGAAATACCAACTCATGCTATTGTTAAACATGAGGATGGATTTGATCGAGTTAACTACAATAAATTAGATGTAGAATTTAAAAAAATCAATAACACAAGCAATTAGTATGGCAATGTATAATCCTAGTGAAGCAGCTAAAAAAGACAATCCAGAGCAGCAAATAATAACTGCTGCTCGTAGGGTTGAATATGATAGACAATTTAAAAGAGCTGCTGAAGATAAATTAAATCAAGAAAATCCTACACCAGAAAACACATTTAAAGTTCAAGCACAAAGTATTGCTAGAAAAATAGTTGAAGGTGCAAATAATTTGGTTAACAAAAAAGGTAAAGGCGAAATAAGTAATGCAGACTTTGCAGCTGACATGGGTATGGTTGATCAAATGGTTGACAACTTAGGTAACTTTACAACAAACGTTGAAGAAAGTTTAGCTGCTTATAAAGAAATGTTATTACAAGGCACATTGTCTTACGGTATGGACCAACATGATGAAGCTGTGTTACAAGCTATTGATAAAGGTGAAGTAAAATTAGCTTTAGATAAAGATGGTAGAGTTAAAATGGAAGGTAAAGCCAATCATGCTATGAAAGGATTATTTGATGTTAACATATATGATTTTTATAACGTTCCAGAGCCTATTAAAAAGCTTAAACCAATAAACAATTTGCTAAAGCCTTTTGTTGACAAACTAGGGGTTGATGAAAATGGCATGCCTTTAATGAAGGTAGATAAATACGGTAACATGGTTTATGATACTGGAGATTTAGAAGAACATAGGGCTGATATATTAGAATTTACTGGAAATGCTATAGCTGAAGCTGGGCCTGAAGGTATAAGATCTTATTTAGGTGATCATTTAAATTTACCTAGTGAAGAAATAAAAGCTTTAGCTGAAAATATTAATTATACAGATGAAAATGGTAATAATTGGTCTAATCAAGCTGATGCTATAGCACATGGTAGCATGAAAGACTTTGTTGGTGGTCAATATAGAAGACAAGTTAGACCTCATCCAGATACTATAGCTAGTAACGCATCAAAAGCAGCTGCTGAGATTGCAACAGATAAACAAGTTCCTTTGATAAACCCAGATCCAAAAGCGGCTCAAGAAACTCAAATGCAACAAACAGAAGTAATGCAAACACCACAAGGTGAAGTAGCTGAAACAACTACTGAAGACGTAATTGGACCTATAAGTTCTAGTTTACAACAACCTGTTCAAGCACAGCCTGAAGAAGAAGTTGCTGAAGAAGTTGTTGAAGAAACACCTCTTAAAATGAAAACACTTTCTGCTAAAGATTTAATAAAAAAATATTCTTAAATGAGTTTAGAAACAATTGTAAGTAAAATGATAGCGGCAAAAGAGCCAGAATCTAACATTGCAAAAGTTATAAAATATCACAAAAAAGATAGCAGCAAAATAAACTGCGAAAAATGTAATCATAGTTGGAAAGTAGCTGACGGTGGAGATGATTTGTACACATGCCATGAATGTGGTTACAATAACAATAAAAGCCCGTTAAAAGCAACAGCATGTCCTCCTGGTTTTATTGATAACAATGATGGACTTGGTTGCGTTAAAGCAGCTAAAAAACCTGAAGGTATAAATACAACTACAAAACTAACTTATGGCTCTAGTGCAGATAAAGATGGAGAAGAAAAAACAGTAACGTTAGATGATGATGATACTAGTGGCACTACTCTTGTTTGTCAAGATGGTTATACTTATGTAGAAGGAAAAGGTTGTGTTAAAGATGAACCTATAGAAGAAAAAGTTGTAAATAAAAACAAGTTTCAGTTTGATGATGATGGTGAATATGGCCCTCAAAACATTACAAATGAAATAGACGGAATGTTTGTTCAGGAAGAAGAAGGTAGTTCTGATGATTTGCTAGATGATAGTAAAAAATCTAAGCCAGATGGTTCTTATGATCCAGGATTTTTAGCAGGTAATGCTAAGTTTGATGATTTTAACAGAGAAGAAGTTTTAGAACAAAATCTTATACCTGCTTTACAAAGAAATGAATTTATAAAAAATTTTGATCAAAACACGTTAGATGCTAGTAAATCAGAAAGAGAAGCTTTTTCAAAACAAAATGTAGCACCAATTCAAGCTAGATACAATCAAAACAAAATACAAGTTGAGGTTGATAATAAAGAAAAAATATCAGATTTTTTAGATAAATTATATAAAGAATCTGGTTTAGGTTATTATAAAAATGGACAATTATTTATTGATCCTAGCAAGGTTGACATTAATTCAGAAGAATTTAAAAATAAAAATCAAGAAAATCTAAAAATATACAATGACTATCTTAATCAACTTGCTGGTGAATACAATCAGAAAGATGTAGAGCTTCTTAAAATGATTGATAGTTATAAAGAAGATCAAAGAGTTAATGATCTTATGATTGTTAATAGAGAAAGACAAGCTGACGAAACTTATCAAAATGCATATAAACAAATTGTAGAAAACACACAAGCAGATGTAGATGCTTTTGTAGATGAGAAACTTACAGAAGAAGTAGGAGAAGAAGGAAGTATTGAGCGTGCATTTAATAAATTTTGGAACTACACTATTCCTAGTTTAGCTAACACCACAATGCTTCAAGGTGAAAGACGTTCACGAGAAAAATTATTAAAACTAAAAGAGCAAATTGAGTCCGCTCCTGATGGATCTACTGTTTCTTATCCACCATCTATGGATTTAGGTAGAGGAGTAAGAGTTCCTGCTGGAAAAAATATTAAAGAAGAAGCTTTAAAATTAATAAATAAAGATCTTACAATAGGTGGTGAACAAGAGTTTGAAAGGCTATTAACAGACGTTAAAGTTCAACAAAAATTAAGCTTATTTGATCAACCTGAATTCTTTGATAAAGACGGTGTTACTAGGCAAGATGTTAAAGATGTAGTAGTAGAACAAGCTTTTAATATGGCCGCTAGTGTTGCAACAGCTGGGCTATTCACAGGGGCAACAGAATCTGCTTCTGTAATGAGAGGAATATTATCTAAGAAAGCAGCTGAAAATTTAAACATATCTGAACAAAAATTTAACTCATTGTCAGCTAAAGAACAAGCTGAAGCAATGGCTGATGTAGAAGATTGGGAATTAAATACTGCGCTTGCTGTTGGTTTAGGTTCTATGGCACTTGATAACTTAAGTTTAGTGGTTGGAGGTAAAGCTATTTTAGGTAAAATACCTACACAAGTATACAGAAAATTAATTAGAAAAGGTGCTTTAACTTCAGTAGCTGGAAGACAACTTACAAAAGAAACATTAAAAAGTTTAGCAAAGCCTGTTTTAGTATCTACTGGAGTAGAAATACTAACAGAATCAGGTCAAGAGGTTTTTCAAAAAGTTGGAGTAGAAACAGGCGCAGGCGGTGGAGCATCAGCTGCTGTAAATGCTGTTTTTTCAGATCCAAAAGCTTGGAAAGAACTTATTGCTCAAACTGCACTTTCAACTATATTATTAACTGGAGGTGGTAAAATTGCTTTTAGTGGAGGTAAATTTGCATGGAAAAATGCAGCTGCTTATTTAACTTCAAATAATTTTAATGAAAGTAAACAAGGATCTATTGACACTATACAAGAAGAATATAATGAAAAAGAAGAATTTTTAGATCAATTACTTGAAGATGGTGATATAAATAGATCTGAATACAATAAAGCTGTTGAAAAACTGCAACTTGAGTTGGATGAAAATTTTTTAGAAATTGAAGTTACAGATAATCTTTTAAATAACTTAAATTTAAAATTTTTAAGTGCAGAAAGCAAGTTAAAAATTTTTCCTTTAGTTAAATCAATGTTTAAAAATAACAAAAGACTAAAACAACTTCAAGATGTATTAAAAGAATTAGGACCAAATAAAAAAGGTAGACCTACTAATGAAAGAAAAGCAATAGAAGCAGAAATAGCAGCTTTAAAAGAAGAAAACACTAACATGAACATCCAAGTCTTTAAAATTAAAGCAGAAGACTTAGGAAAAAATAGAGGTGGAATTTTAGATAATTTAATAAACACTGATAACACTGGTGTTTTTAAAGGCAAGTTTATATTACGACGTAAAACAGTTGAAGAAGCTGAAAAAGTAATAAAAGATTTAGGTTATGATATTTCTAAAGAAAAAAAAGATCCTAATAGTGAAATAGGTAATCTTCTTAAAGGTGACAACAATGCAGTAGTACTTGATGACAAGCGTGAAGGTAAAGAAGGAGAAAAAGTTGCTATAGTTGTTGAAGACAATAAAGCAAAAAACCTTGCTAATAATGATATTATATCTCAAAATGCAGATCAACACGAGGGATTGCATTTTATATTAGACATGTTTAGCGAGGAAGAATTAACAAATCTTAGAGCAGATACAATAAATGATATTCTTGCTTCAGAAGATTCTGATTTACAGAAAGTATTAGAAAGAGCTCTTAACCGAGAGAACAAGGTTATCTATGACGATGCAAAAAGGAAAAAAGAAACAGAAGAAGCAGGAGAAAAATTTGTAAGAAACGAAAATTTAGTTCAAGAGTTTTTTACTGCCTTGTCAGATTCTATGTTTTTTTTAGAAGTAGCTGACTTATCATTACCTGAAACTACTCTTGTATCTAAAATAGCGGCTACAATATCTAAAGCTCTTGGAGTAAAAACAGGTAATACTTTAGATTTAAATAATTTTACAAATCCAAAAAATGCTTTAGAGTTTATTAAAAGTTTTAATAACTTTAATAAAGATGGTAAAATAATTAATAAAAAAACAGATCTTCAAAAAGCTAAAGAAATAGCAAAAAAGAGAGGTTTTCCAGCGGCTTCTAAGCCTTTAAATAAAGAAGAATTAGCTGTTGAATTAGAAAAAGTTAATAAAGGTGAAATTTCTGATGAATTAGCTTTTGAAGCAGCTTATGCTTACGAGCCTTTAGCTAGAGCAACTGCTAATAGAATGTTTAGAAATTACTCAGAGTTTGGAGAATCTGCAATAAATGAACAATTATTTGGAGATGAACTTTGGATTGGTGATGGTGCAAACTCTTTACTTGGCTTAGCTAAATCTTACGATCCACAGATAGGTTCAATTGGTGGATATTTTAAACAATTTTTACCAGAAAGAGCTAAAGCTGTAATGCAAAGATTAATAGGTAAATCAGCTACAACAGGAGCTACATCTATTGATACTAAAGAGTCAAGAGAATTAACTGATGATCAAGATGTTAATATAGAAGCTACAAACGCTGTCGAAGCGTTAGCTCTGCCTAAACCTCTTTTAGAATTAATTAAAAACACTAAATTAGGAGAATTAGGAGCTATAGCTGCTGAAATGGCTGTTACAAAACTTCCTAAAAATGCAACAAACAAACAAAAAATTTCTGCAAGAAATAAAGCTTTTAATAGTTTTATTAAAAATCAAGTTTTAGCGCCTTTTAAAAAAGAATTACTTAAAACAACTAAAAATAAAGATGCTTTTCAAAAGTATATAAATAAAAACTGGAAAGCTGTTGGTGATGTTTTTTTAGATAATACTGAAATATCTAAAATACGTAATGAAAACACAAGAGATACTTTAGAAGACTGGCAAGATAATGGATTTACTAAAGAAGATATTTTAAATTATTTTAATGATCCTTCTATAGCTAAAAACACTAGATCTGATAGAAAAAATGTTGGATTAGTCAATGCAATAGTAAGTGCTGTTTCTGACCAAATAAGAATGGATTTTGCAACTAAAAATCCTGAAACATCTAAAACATTCAAAGAAAAAACTGGTATACCTTTAGCTCAAAAAAGTCTTCCAAGTTTTTTTCTTGATAATCCTAATAATCCTGCCAATGGAAGGTTGAGATATAAAGGCCTTAAAGAGTTGTTAGAAGATAATGGTCAAGTATATAGAACTAAAGATCAATTAAAAACTGTTGGTGACGTTGAAAACTTTAAACAAGAACTTAAGCCCGTTTTGCAATTTATAGGTTTAGGTATTTGGGGTGAAGGAAAAACTAATTTTCTTAAACCTAGTCTAAGAATACTTAGTAGTGCTTTAGATGGTGGTAAAAAATACACAAAAGAAGTAGACGGTAAAATAGTTTTTTCTGATAAAAAAGGTAAAGGTTTTGAGGCAAATAAAAATAAAAAAGCAGTAAAAGCTAGACAAAAAGTTATAACTGCTTTTGATAAAATGATAAAAGAGCTAGTTAGTGAAGCTAAAGATGCAGGACAACTTGTTTATGATGAAGAAACAGACAAATGGTCTGGTCAAGCGCAACTGTATGGACTTGCTGAAGGTATTGTTCTCTACGCACCAAATTCAGCTGGTAAAAATCCTAAAGAACTAGTATCTAATCTGCCAAGAACAATAGCTAGAAATCCTGCTAACGCTGCAATGGGTAGGCAAGTTTGGAGTGGTTTATATCAAACAATGGTTAGGGATCCTAAAACAGCAAGCACAATAGGGTGGATTTTGCAAAACTCATCTATGGGCGCTAATAGCTGGCATAGGGTTTGGGCTCAAGTTGACGGCTATTCACCTAATCCAGTTGGAAAAATAGTAACTAAAAAAGACGGTACTAAAGAGAGAGTTTTTTATACATATGAACATGCTATGCCTGCTAAGCAAGCTTATTTAGCTTTAATGGATTCGGCTTTAAATAAAGTTCCTTTTGAAGTTGCTTTTAATGCTGTTGAAGCTCAATATAAAATTATAGCTTTAGACTTTGCTGAAGATGGAAAGCTTATTAGAGCTACAGATCCTAGAACTGGTATAGAATATAACTTTAAAGATGCAATGGGTGATCCTGATTGGAATTTTTACACAGGAGATCAGAAACAAAGATATTTTAACCAAATAATACCGGCTCTTTTTGGAGGTGTAGGTATATCTCCTTCTGGAATATCAGATTTAAATGGACAAAATTATGCTGATAAGTATAACATAAATGACAAAGGAGAAAGTACTTTAAATACTATTATCACTCCTACAACTAATGCTATGGCTTCTAAAAAAGCTAGAGTATTTGACTTTGATGATACATTGGCTAAAACCAATTCTAACGTACTCTACTCTCTTCCAGATGGAACAACTGGTAGTTTAGATGCTACACAATTTGCTAAACAATTCAAAGAACTACAAGACGCTGAAGCGGTTTTTGATTATTCAGAATTTAGCAAAGTAAAAGATGGAAGTGAAGGGCCTCTGGCTGCTCTTGCTAAAAGATTTACAAAAGCAGACGGAGATAGAGATGTTTTTGTTTTAACAGCAAGACCTGCTGATGCTAATGTTGCTATACAAGAGTTTTTAAAAGAAACCTTAGATATTAATATTCCATTAGAAAACATTACTGGTTTAGCAGATGGAAAACCAAGTGCTAAAGCCAATTGGATTGGGCAAAAAGTTAGTGAAGGTTATAATGATATTTTCTTTGCTGATGATGTTGCGGCTAATGTTGAGGCTGTTGGTAAAAAACTAGATGAACTTGGTGTAATTAAAAGAGTTCAGCAGGCTAAAGATGCTTCTAATGTTTTAGCTAGCAAACCATCAAAAAGATATTTTTTTGAAGGGGATTCTATGACTCAAATTGAAGCGCCTTTAAGTAGAGAGTTTAATAAAATGTTAGAAAAAACAAAAGGTGTTAAAGCAGGTGCTGTTTATTCTGATGCTAGAGCTGCTAAAATGGGTGGTAAAAAAGGCTTTCAAGCTTTTGTACCTTACTCAGCTGAAGACTTTTTAGGTTTAGTTTATCCTACTTTAGGTAAAGGTGAACAAGGTAATAAGGATCTTAAATGGTGGAAAGATAATGTTATGAATCCTTATAATGATGGCATGACTAGATTTGAATCAGCTAAACAAGCTGCAATGATAGAGTGGAATCAAATAAAGGATCAAATAAAAGATACACCAAGTAATCTAGGTAAAGAAGCTGTGCGTGACTTTTCTAATGAAGATGCTATAAGAGTATATTTATGGAATCAAAAAGGTGTTGTACCTGATGGTTTATCTAAAAAAGACATAAATGCTTTAACTAAACATGTTGAAAACAATCCTCAGTTGCAAATTTTTGCAAATCAGGTAGCTGGTTTAAATATAAACGGTTATCCAGATCCTACAAAAGGGTGGTTAGCTGGTACTATCACAACAGATTTAGTTAATCATGTAAATACATCTACAAGATCTGAAATGCTTGAGACTTGGCAACAAGCTATAGATGAAATATATAATGATGATAATAAAAATAAACTTAGAGCTACTTATGGTGATAAATACATAGAAGCTTTAGACGATGTTTTATATAGAATGAAGACTGGTAGAAACAGACCTTCTGGTGCTAATAGAATAACTAATAATTGGTTAAACTGGGTTAATGACTCAGTAGGTACAATTATGTTCTTTAACCAAAGATCTGCTATACTACAAACTATATCATCTATCAACTTTATAAACTGGTCAGATAATAATCCTGGAGCAGCTGCTAAAGCTTTTGCTAATCAAAAGCAATACTGGAGTGACTTTAGTTATCTATTTAATTCTGATTTTCTTAAACAAAGAAGA
>Ga0209090_10001842_pt1 | contig 13529 bp, 10 predicted proteins | sample ArcticOcean_MG_C_9_FD_187432 | JGI IMG/M metagenome (GOLD analysis project Ga0209090, IMG submission 187432) | Marine microbial communities from western Arctic Ocean - ArcticOcean_MG_CB2_152 (SPAdes) (version 2) | ecosystem: Environmental > Aquatic > Marine > Oceanic | place: Arctic Ocean... | reverse complement strand
TACCTGAAGCCCAAAGTTTTTTAATTTGCGGATGAATTTGAAAGACCCTGCGGATGTTTTGTAAGCGTTCCCACTCATTTGACTTGAGCACTGTTTTTCTACTGTGCTGTTCAGAAAATTCTGCCCAACGTTCTTTCCCAAGTTTTCCTCGCTGACGCAATCCATTTGGAGCACTGACATAAAGCTCTTCAAACTTTTCCTCTTCCAGCAGCAGGCAATGTCCTGCACTCCCAAATTGCATTGCCTGTATATTTTTATATGTGTCATTTTTTTTTGAAGCAGTTGAAAGCCACTGCTTGAGAGTGGATTGATTAAGGCCGGGTAGTTTCCGATACTCCTCAAAGTGGAGATTGTGAACTATTCCGAAGGTTTCGGTTTTGTTCACTCTACTTCCTCATAATTTTCCAGGGGCGGGCAGGAACAAACCACATTTCGATCACCATGTACATTGTCCACACGTGCAACAGGCGGCCAGTATTTGTTCCGGCGAAGAGAAGCCAGTGGATAAACAGCAGCTTCTTGAGAATAGGAATGAGACCATTCAGTATCGGTAAGATCTTCGGATGGATGCGGCGAATTTTTAAGAGGATTATCAATTTTGTCCCACACTCCGGATTCAACCCGTTGTGTTTCTTTCCTGATCGAAATCATGGCTTCACAAAAACGATCGATTTCTGCTTTGGGCTCGCTTTCAGTGGGTTCAATCATCAATGTTCCAGGAACCGGCCAGGACATGGTTGGTGCATGGAAACCATAGTCTATCAAACGTTTGGCAATGTCTTCTTCAGTAATTCCGGAAACCTCTTTCAAAGGCCGAACGTCGATAATGCACTCGTGTGCAATTAACCCATTTTTTCCTGTATAAACAATTGGGTAGTGTTCTTTTAAGCGTTGTGCCAAATAATTCGCACTTAGAATTGCTACCTGTGAAGATTTTTTCAAACCACTTCCACCCATAAGCTGGATAAAAACCAGAGAAATTGGCAGTATGCCGGGACTACCCCATGGTGCAGCTGAAACTGCCGTGTTTTCCAGGGGGAGGCCTTCTATCGGAACAACACTGTGATTCGGCGCAAACTTAGCAAGATGCTCTTTCAAACCAATCGGACCCATCCCCGGACCGCCTCCACCGTGTGGAATACAGAATGTTTTGTGTAAATTTATATGCAGAACGTCTGGACCCAATTTACCGGGTTGGGCAATTCCCATCAAAGCATTCAGGTTTGCGCCATCCATATAAACCTGGCCTCCATTTTCATGAATGATGTCACAGATCTGTATCAGGCTATCTTCAAATACACCATGCGTTGAGGGATAGGTAATCATCAGGGCAGCAAGATTATCTGCGTGTTTTTCTGCCAGTATCCGCAAATTTTCCAGATCTATATTTCCATCCTGATCACATTTTACAATAATGATTTTCATACTGGCCAGTGTTGCACTCGCTGGATTTGTACCATGCGCAGAGCTGGGAATTAGGCAGACATTACGCTGTTCTTCACCTCGTGATTTGTGATAGGAGCGAATGGTCAGCAAACCAGCATATTCACCTTGCGCACCTGAATTTGGCTGCATTGAAACTGCATCAAATCCGGTAATTTGTATGAGGGCATTTTCCAGTTCACCGATCAAATCCCGGTAACCCTCTGTCTGCTGCGGTGGTGCAAAGGGGTGAATATTCGCAAATTCAGACCAGCTAATAGGTATCATTTCTGAAGTTGCATTGAGCTTCATTGTACAGGAACCAAGCGGAATCATAGCTCGATCCAAGGCAATATCTTTATCCTGCAAATAACGCAGATAACGTAACATCGCAGTTTCAGAATGGTATTGATGAAAAACAGGATGTGTTAAAATATCTGAGGTACGGCGCAGGTTTTTTGGGATTCCGGAATCGTTTCTGAGATCCATAAAATGCGAATCCAGTTCGTCAAGAGAGGGCAGCTTCTTATCACCAGCAAAAACCCGCCAAAGTGTGACAATATCTTCTTTTGTAGTTTCTTCATCCAGACTGATTCCCAATTGTTCGGAATCCGTTTTACGCAGATTTATCCCTTCCTCCAGGGCACGTTCGTAAATGCTGTCGCACTTTTTTCCAAGTGAAAAAGTGAGGGTATCAAAATAATAAATATTGTCGGCATAAAATCCCAGCTGCTTCATACCTGCCTTGAGAATATTGGTCAGCCTGTGTATACGCTGGGCAATTATTTTCAAGCCGTCCGGACCATGATATACCGCATAGCAACCGGCAATTACACCCAATAAAACTTGCGCTGTGCAAATGTTGCTGGTCGCTTTTTCACGGCGAATGTGCTGTTCCCTAGTTTGCAAAGCCATGCGCAAAGCTGTTTTTCCCCTGCGGTCTATGGAGGCCCCTATAAGTCGTCCGGGAATGTTGCGCATGTTTTTATCCCGGGCTGCAAAGAAAGCCGCATGCGGCCCGCCAAATCCCATTGGAACACCAAATCTTTGTGAACTGCCTATGACCACATCTGCTCCTAATTCTCCGGGTGGTTTTAGCAAAACAAGACTCAGCGGATCCGATGCAACGGTTACCATGGCTCCCAATTCGTGCCATTTTTCGATCAGTTTTTCAATATCATGAATGTCACCATAAGTTCCCGGATATTGAATTAAGGCACCAAATAAATCTGCTTCGGGATTCTCCAACTGGTCCCGAATATTATCAAAGATCAACTCAAACCCCATCGGTTCCGCCCTTGTTTTCAACACATCTATTGTTTGCGGATGACAGTCATCTGCTACAAAAAAGCGCATACTTTTACTGCGGGATACACGCTTGCAGAAGGTCATGGCTTCTGCTGCTGCTGTAGCTTCATCCAGGAGCGAAGCATTCGCAACATCCATTCCGCTGAGATCAATAATCATTTGCTGAAAATTCAGCAGTGCTTCCAGGCGACCTTGAGAAACTTCAGGCTGATATGGAGTATAGGCCGTGTACCATCCCGGATTTTCCAGCAGGTTACGCTGTATAACTCCAGGCAGGATTGTACTGTGATAGCCCATGCCAATCATTGATTTCGCAACCAGATTCCTGTTTGCCATGATGCGAAGTTCATTGAGCACTTCCGTTTCGGAGCGACTTTCAGGCAGGTCAAGTTCACCAGACATGCGGATTGAATCTGGAACTGCCCTGTTAATCAGCTCATCTAGAGAGTTCATACCAAGGCTTTTCAGCATTTCTGAAATATCGTTCTCCGATGGACCAATGTGGCGATGTACAAAACGGTCCCGCTGTTCAAGCTCTTGCAAACTGAACGGTTTATAATTTTGAGTGTTTACTGAAGAGGTAGAATAAGAAGACATGCTGTTGATACGTTGAATGGATAAAAATCTGATGAACCCGCTAAAAGTCTATAAAAAAGGCAATGAGAAAACAAATTCTTTGATAAAATCTTATGGAAAGCTAAACTGCGGGGAATTGTCTTTTTTGTCAGGAAATGCCTAGAAACATATCGCGGAAATGTCCGCAAAAGTTTTTTTGAATTAATAATAAAAGTAATATTAATTACTTCAGCATATATTATGGCATGTTCTGGGCAGGAAGTCAAATTATCATTAAAAACTGTACCCAAAGCTGAAATCAGTAGCCGTCCAAAAATTCTGCACAATGTCCAAAAATGAGACCGCTGATGTTTAACCTTTTCAGCCCGAATTGGGGATACTATCAGGCTTTCCAGGAAAAAAGCAAAACTCATCAATTTCAGAAATAACCAACCCGTTTACCAGCATTCTTTCCAGAAATTCGCTACTCTGGACTGATTTCTCCAAAAACTACAAACTAATGGTTCTGATTTTAAAAGGTAAACGATCTACATGAAGAACCGTAATCCGTAACAATTCGATCTGTTTGCAAACTATTTTGAAAGAATCCGCGAACCTGAAGTGATGATTGAGAGTAGTTGGAGAAATTCCAAGCTGCCTGCCTATTTCAACAACAGTAAGACCTCTGTGTCCAGCCTGAACCAGCAAACGGTATATTGAAAGCCCGATACAGTGTTCTAGTTTTGCTAAACAATTTGTTGCGTTTTTAATTTTCATCTGCAAGAGAATGTTCGGTTAAAATGAGAAAATTATTCAGTTAAATTGATAAGCCAGCAGCGCTGCGGCCATCATTAAGTTTGCAAGGTAGATGCGCAGGCAGCCCATACAAACAATATTTAATCTGAAAAACATGACGTAGGCATAATAACATGTCACAATCAGGGCTGAAACCATTGCTGAATTGAGCCAGAAAAGCGGTATTTCGGGTTGATTCATTCCGTGGAATAGCAGGAAAAGCACAAGACCGTAAAAAATCACTGCTCCATAAGCTACAGGAATATTTGCAATATTTGCTTCTTTGGAATGTGCAACTCTGTCGCAGGCAGACCGCTGTTGAAGTTCTCTAACAAGATGATGTCTTACAGCAAGACTTATAGATCCCTGCAGTCCAAAGAGGGCTGCACCACCTAGTGCAATTAGACTTATTATAGATGAATCAAGCATACTTATTGTCTTGTTTTGTTCCGGACTTGAATCTGAGTCAAGGTTTGATGATACTGAAAGTATCAAAATATTAGCATAGAAATGAACTGCAAAATTCCTTCCTGAACAATTGCTTCAAATGGAAAAAACACCCACCTGGGACTTTTTAACTGTCACTGTCTGCAGGATTGACCCCACTGAGACTTGTTTTAACTGGTTTCCAGGTAATCTAAGCGAAGATGACATAAAATCACTGGAGCAGAATGGAATCCTCATACCTATACTACTGCAGGTGGTTCCGGGTAAAAAATATCGTATAATTGACGGCTTCAAGCGCATTTCCTGGCTCACGTCCAACAATACTGCCTCCGATCAAAAACAACAAGAAACACCAATTCCGTGCTTTATTCTTCCTGAATCGATGCCGGAGCGGGAGGCGACAAATATTCGCCTGGAAACTTTGTCCACATCTTCAGATAATTTTTCCGGAATACAAATCGGCAGAGTATTAAAACAGTTCCAGGATTCTGATTTTACTACAGAAGAAATTGCCGCACAAGTTTTACCCAGACTTGGCCTGAAACCTTCAGCAAGACTTGTTCGTCAATTATTGGATTTACACAATGTTTTGAAAACAATGACTCTGCCCGAATCTTTGTTGCAGTTGGGGTCTGAAGATTTATTACCTTTGCTGAAATTTTCTCAGTCAGCACTTCCGGACCTTGCCGCACTCAGCGAAAGAATGGAAGTAGGGGGAAAGAAATGGCGCAATTTGCTTCAGGTTTTGGATGAAGTCAGTCGTTTAAGGGAAATATCTGCAAATGAAGTTTTGAAACTTCCTGAAATTTTGGAGATTATTGGACGTTCCAGCCTTCAAGCCCCTGTACGGTATCGTTTGCTTAAACAGCAATTGGATACTTGGCGCTATCCGGAATTAAGCGATTTGCGTCAAAGGTTTGAACAGGGACGTCAAAGACTGAATTTATCTCCGCGCATAACACTGGAAAGTGACCCGTATTTTGAAAATGATGATCTGACTTTGTCATTCAAAATCCGTTCAGTCCAGGAACTCCGAAAACATTTGAAAGTTTTGGCCAATACGGTACCGGATATTCAGGAGGAAAATTCTGAAGATGTATGGAAGGAGTTGTTTACTTTGCTACAGGAAGATTAATTATACTATTCCATTAAATTTGATTGTTATTTTAATTGTTTATTTAATTTTAAATCTTTTAAACAGACAATAAAAACATATTAATTCTTTTAAATACCAGTAGAGTTTTAAAAATGAATCGTAGTGAGTTATCAGAACTTTCTGACAAATCATATGATGTGATTGTGGTTGGAGCAGGAATAAATGGTGCCGGTGCCGCACAACAACTGGTTGCCGGTGGATACAGAGTTTTGATTATTGACAAGGGAGATTATGCCGGAGGGGCAACCAGTAAGTCCAGTCGAATTCTGCATTGTGGTTTACGATATTTAGCTCCGGGAAAATCCATTTGGGACTTTGTTTTCCATCCAAGTAAATTCTTTCTTGCCTGCCAAAATGCAAGAAAAGCCATGATTGCACGAAGTGATATTTCATTATCAATGAAGGAGTTAGTTAGACCTTTCCGATTTTTTTTCCCTATTTATAAAGATGGACCTTATCGTTCGTGGCAAATCTATTCTGCCTTTAAATTATTGAATCTGATAGGACCACATGATAATTCACTGGAGTACCAAAGATTTTCAGGTAAGAATTTGCAAAAAGTACCATTCCAAAAATGGTTTCGAGATTCAAAGCAACTGCAAAGTGTTTCTGTTTTTAAAGATTACCAATTTATTTCTGCAGAAAGGTTAGTTGTTGATACGATTCGTGATGCTGAAAAAATGGGAGCAACTGTTAGAAATTATACATTAATGAATCAACCTAAACAATTAGATGACGGTTGGAAAGTAACACTTAAGGATGTATTAACAGCTAAAGAAGTAGATGTAAAAACCAAATTGATTCTGAATGTCACAGGACCTTGGGGGAATTGTGTTAACCAAACAATGAAACCCAGCATTCCTGACAAAGTGATCGGATTGAAAGGCGCACACATAGTAGTCAAACTTCCTGAAGAATTTTCTGAGTGTGGAATAATGATCATCAACCGAGCAAACGAACCAATGTACTTATTGCCTTGGCATGAAATGCACTATATCGGACTTAACAGAACCCCATATGATGGTGAGCTTGATGAAGTAAAGGCTACAAAAGATGAGACTGAGTGGTTACTTGGAGAGGTCAATTATGCATTTCCACAGCTAAATCTTAAGCGAACGGATATTCTGTATTCGTATGCAGGTATTCAACCAGTTACTTTTGACGAAAGTGATCCTCAAGGTACTCGTGAGGTAGTTGTACATGATTTAGAATTAGATGGAATTCCAAATGTTTTGATACTCACTGGTGGTCCTATTTGGAATTATCGTCATATTGCAAAAAAGATTTTAAAAGAAGTATCAAAACGATGTGTTCCAACATTAGCAAAACAGCACCCTTCATCCGGATCAAGCGAAGTGACAAAACTCCTTCGCAATAGCCGATCGGCATCAGTTGAGATGAACATTTCAGATGAAATTTTAAAGAAAATAATTATTGAAGAACAACCTGTTTATCTTGCTGATATTTTACTGCGCAGGACAGGAATTGGCTGGGACATTGATCAAGGCAAATCTGCAGTTCCTGAAGTGGCAACTGTGATGTCAGAACTATGCGGTTGGGATGAACAACGAAAAGAAAAAGAAATGCAGTTGTTTCATCAACATATTAAAGAGATATACCAAGTGCAAAAATATCGGGGGGACTCAGTTTGTGATTAGTGTGTGGTAGAATAAGGAGTCAAACTTTGCAGTCCATTATTGATAGGCACTGATAATGTTCACCTCAGCTTCTAGCACTGCTTTTTTATTTTGTCTGGCGGAGACTTTACACACATGCTATAGTGTCTTTAGGTGAATACATGTGTTTGTATTTTCAGCCTTGTTGAGACGTAGATCACTCGTAGTGATTCTTGTCGACAGGATTTCACTCGGATAAGAAAATAAAAGATTCCGAGATATCAACAGTTGTCGAATTCTGTTTTCTGAGGAAAACGGCATCTGGTTTTTTAACCCATTATTAGAGAGACCAATGAAAAATCTCGTTAATACAATGACCCAACTTAGCCGGGGTGTTCTCGGAGTAGCTTTGGGCCTGATGCTTGCCATTCCGGTAAGTGCAGAGACTCTAACTGTTTATACAGCAGTGGAAGCAGAAGACCTCAAACGCTATAAGTCTGAGTTCAACAAAGATCATCCGGATATCGATATCCGTTGGGTGCGCGATTCCACCGGGATTGTCACTGCAAAACTGCTTGCGGAAAAGAACAACCCTAGAGCCGATATTATTTGGGGCCTGGCCGCAACCAGTTTGATGTTACTCCAATCAGAAGGAATGCTACACCCTTACGCACCTAAAGGTTTGGGTAAGCTTGATTCGAAGTTTCGTGATTCGGCTAATCCACCAAGCTGGACCGGAATGGATGCGTGGATTGCCGCTGTTTGTGTAAACACGGTAGAAGCAAAAAAGAACAATTTACCCACTCCAACCTCATGGATGGATCTCACCGATCCTGTCTATAAAGGACATCTTGTCATGCCAAATCCAAATTCATCCGGTACTGGATTTCTTGATGTTTCCTCCTGGCTTCAAATATACGGAGAGCGCGGTGGATGGCAGTTCATGGACAACCTGCATAAAAACATCGCCTGGTACACCCATTCCGGCTCAAAGCCCTGCAAACAGGCAGCTAGAGGTGAAACTCCGATTGGAATTTCCTTTGCATTCCGTGGTGCAAAATCCAAAGCCGCCGGTGCCCCTCTGGAAATCGTTTTACCAAAAGAAGGAGTTGGCTGGGACATGGAAGCAACTGCAATCGTGAAAGGGACCAAAAAACTTGCTGCCGCACAAACTCTGGCAGATTGGTCGATCACGAAAAAAGCAAATGTGCTTTACAATAAAGGCTATGCAGTTGTAGCCTATCCCGGAGTTGCCAAGCCGGTCAAGCATTTCCCTGCAGGAATACTTGAGGCCATGATTGACAATGACTTTGAATTTGCAGCGGTGAACCGCAAGCGAATTCTCGCTCAGTGGCAAAAACGTTACGACGGAAAGTCTGAAGCTAAGTAATTCTGGTTTCAAATTTCCTTTTTCCCGGGTCGGATTTTCTTTCGGCCCGGATCTTCTAAACCTTACCATGGCTGAATCAAAACAAAATTTTCTTCGCATAGATAATCTAACTAAACATTTTGGCGAGTTTGTCGCAGTTCAGGAACTTTCACTGGAAATTAACGACGGCGAATTCATCTGTTTTCTTGGACCATCCGGATGTGGAAAAACCACGCTTTTGAGAGCCATCGCCGGACTTGATCCGCAATCTTCCGGAAGCATTACACAAGCCGGAAAGGACATATCCAACCTACCTCCATCTCAACGGGATTTCGGTATTGTTTTCCAATCCTATGCGCTTTTTCCGAACCTGACGGTTTTCCAGAATGTTGCCTATGGTCTGGAAAATCAAAAAATTCCCAAACTGGAAATCCGGAAACAAGTTAATGATTTATTGGAACTTGTTGGTATGCCGGAACAAACCGGAAAATATCCTGCACAGCTTTCAGGAGGACAACAGCAGCGTGTCGCACTTGCCCGTGCACTGGCTACTTCACCAGGATTGTTGCTGCTCGACGAGCCTCTGAGTGCACTTGATGCCCGTGTCCGCGCCACATTACGCCATGAAATTCGTTCTTTGCACGAACGACTCGGCGTGACCACAATTCTGGTCACACACGATCAGGAAGAAGCCCTTTCGATGGCAGACCGAATAGTCGTGATGAATGAAGGTCGAATCGAACAGGTTGGAACACCAGAGGAAATTTACAGTGCACCTGCTTCACCTTTTGTCGCAGATTTTATCGGCGTGATGAATTTTTTGCAGGGAAAAGTAACAAACTCCGGGAAGGTGCTTATTGGGGGAAAAACACTTGATTGTGAAACCGCAAACATTGCGGAGGGTAGTAAAGTTCGGGTGACGGTACGACCCGAAGACATTTTATGCAGTGCGAAAGATAAAAATGCAGCGAATTCATTTTCGGTTAAAGTTGAATCCGTCGAATTTCTCGGTTCTTTCTGCAGACTGATTTTGTCAGGCCCGGACGGCTTTGGTGAATTGATGACAGATCTTTCCACGCAGCAAGTCCATGAACTGAATGTTACTCCTGAAACCACACTCACCGCCGTATTTCCTGCACGGAGTCTCAAGGTTTTCCCTGAAAGCTTATGAGTACCACAGATTCTATTCCCGCCTCTATTGTTCCTACCAGGGGAGCCTCCAGCGTACGTATCAAGCTCAGTCGGGATGACTATGTTTTGCGGACCGGACTCGTGGTCGTAATCAGTTTCCTGGCAATTTTAGTAGTTTTACCGCTTTATTCCCTGCTCTCCAAAAGTCTGGAAGACATGGACGGTAATTTTGTCGGGTTACAGAACTTTCAAGAATATTTACAAACTCCATCGCTTTTAACTTCTATCACAAACAGTTTAAGCGTTGCTTTTTTTTCGGCGATAATTGTGTTGGTGCTGGCCTTCATTTATGCCTACGCGTTGACCAGAACCCAAATGCCGTTTCGCCTGTTTTTTCGGGGAGTAGCGCTGATACCAATTCTTGCACCTTCGCTGCTCGCGGCCATTTCATTGATTTACTGGTTTGGAACTCAAGGCGTACTTAAATCGTGGTTGTTCGGTGCTTCGATATACGGCCCCATCGGTGTCATTATGGCTTCGTGTTTCTGGGTATTCCCTCATGCGCTGATGATTTTAATTACAGCACTTTCTACGGCAGATGCCAGACTGTACGAAGCAGCTGAAGCCTTACGAACTCCTAAGTGGCGCATATTTTGGACCGTTACGCTACCGGGAGCGAAGTACGGAATTCTCAGCACGGGCTTCATTGTTTTTACACTCGTCATCACAGATTTTGGCGTACCGAAAGTCATCGGTGGAAATTTTAATGTACTGGCGACTGACGTGTACAAACAAGTCGTCGGTCAGCAAAACTTTGAGATGGGGGCTGTAGTTTCGCTGGTTTTGCTCCTGCCCGCAGTAGCCGCTTTTATCGCCGACCGCTGGGTACAGAGCAAACAAGTCGCCATACTTTCCGCACGCGCAGTACCTTTTCAACCAAAATCTGAACCCTTGCGCGATTGGCTCCTGTTTGGATTTTGTACAACAATAGCATTCATTTTCCTGGCAATGCTGGGGATGGCTGCCTACGCTTCTTTCGTCACATTCTGGCCATACAATCTCACGCTTTCACTCAATAATTACGACTTCGATTTGATGGATGGCGGTGGTTGGGAAGCCTATTTCAATTCAATCCGGATGGCTATTTACTGTGCCGTGTTTGGTTCCGGGCTGATATTCTTCGGCAGCTACCTGGTTGAAAAAGCAAGAGGGGTTTCATGGCTGCGTACCATTTTACATTTGATCGCCATGATGCCGCTCGCCATTCCCGGATTGGTTTTGGGGATTGCCTACATTTTCTTTTTTAATCATCCGGACAATCCACTCGGTTTCCTTTACGGAACCATGGGGATTCTTGTGATCAGCACAATTGTTCACTTTTACACCGTCAGCCATCTTACCTCTCTCACTGCACTTAAGCAGCTTGATCCGGAATTTGAAACCGTTTCACTTTCCCTGAAAACCCCTGTCTGGAGGACCTTTGGGAAAGTGACTCTTCCGGTTTGTCTACCGGCTTTGCTGGATGTGGCGAGCTATCTTTTTTTGAATGCGATGACCACTGTTGCTGCTGTGGTTTTCCTCTATTCTCCGGAAACAATGCTGGCCTCAATCGCCGTGCTGAACATGGATGATGCAGGAGACATTGCACCCGCTGCTGCCATGGCCTTGATGATTGTTTATACTTCTGCAGCCTTCCGGATGCTCCACGCACTGCTTTCCCGTTATCTCAAACGACGCACCCAAGATTGGCGTAAACGCTGACGCAACTTTATACTCAACACGTGTAAAATGCAGGTCGGGTTTGGCGTAGCCATAACCCAACTTGCAAATAAATCCAATTATAACCCTTTTTCAGAATAAAAATCATGTCCGTAGTAATCTTTGAGCTGGACAAAACTTTAATTAGCGGTGACAGTGATTTTCTATGGGTGTATTCATCCATGAAGCCGAAATTGTTGATGCTGATGATCAACAAAACGACAAAACCTTAGACGGCTCAACTTTCTATTCCGACTCTTAGAATGTTCCGATGTTGAAATTGGCTGGGAATCCTTTCGCTGTCAATACTGATCCGATTTTGAGAAAAACAGTTCAGGAAAACGGTTGGCGTATTTTGGATTGGATGTAGAGAATATTTTGCGGTTTTTTATCCCGGTAATTTTAATTTATTCTACAAACTATTTTGAGGGGACACAGATTTAAAAGACTGGAAATCATTTAATCCTGAAAATCTACGTTCGCCTATGTGTAGTTTTTTTTGGCATGAGATGACATCTTTGTTAAAAAGTAATTGCTGTGTGTTAAGTAACTTTGAGGACTTCAACCTTGAAGATCAAGTCTGCATCTGGCGGGATACCCATAGAGGAAACACCTTGCTGACCGTAGGCCAGTTTGGCTGGTATTTTTATTTGGAGCTTTGTTCCCTCTCTCACTCCTTTGAGAGCTTCGTCCCAACCTGAGATTACACTACCTTTCCCCAGATCAAATTCAAAAGGACGGCGCTTAGCGCGGCTGCTGTCAAACATTTTATAATCCTCAGCCAGCCAGCCTTCATAGTGGACTTTGATATGGCTGCCGTCTTTTGCTTTATCTCCATGACCAGGGCGTTCTACATAGATTTGAATGCCAGATCCGGTTTGTTTAAAAGCAGCATCCAAGGCCAGTTGGGGTCGCTTATTTGTTTTAGCTGCTTGCTGCTGAGTTAACGCGGATGTACCGACTTTCATCTACAGGCAAAGATGGCAGGAGCTTGTTCTCCAAGTATTGTCATTTGTATAGGTGCCTTGTTGTCACCCTGAGCAATTCCTTTGTTTACATCAAGGTATAAATTGATCGTGTTCCCCTGGAGGTGATATTTACCGGACTGAACTTCCGCACTACCTTCAAGTAAAATGGTTTTCTTAATCTCATCAAAGTTGGCTTTATCAGCTTTGGCGACACGACCAGGTTGTTCAAAACATACTCCCTGTTCAGCACGAATGGACTGTAATTCCTGTAACTCATTAAGCCGTAGAGTTATTTTTCCTGCATGAATATAGAGATTATCCGGAGTACGCTCCATTTCCACATCACCCTCAAACATAGCCAGATGTTTGATATTATCCAAAACCCCACGGGAAGCTAATAACAACACTTTCTTCTGTTCCGTATTTTCTTGATTTTCTGTTTCTTCTTCCTGAGTCTTGATATTTGAGCTTTGTTCGTTGCGGTTTGTTTCCAATTCACTGAGATTGGCCTCAACCTTAATTCGTCCTTCTTTGCTGGCATCCTTTCCTTCCAGGGTTGCATGCTGAAGCAGAATATTAACAAAAACAGTGTTACTGATTACACTACCTTGACTGGCTTTCATGATCACATTCCCCTGCAACTTCAATGTCTGTTGAGGCGTCTCGATCGATTTTGTTTCTGAAGAATCTGTGTCCAAAGTTTGATCTTCAAGATCAATCTGCGTATAAATCGCAAAATCTGAGCGAACCTCACGGTCCCACTGTTTAACGCTCACTCCACCTTCACCGATCAACTTCTCAAAGTTTTTTCCTTTTCCCGAAACCAGACGAAGTTTGGCTGTAGTTAATTCAATGTTTTCTCTTGGAATAACACCTTTAACATTTCCGCGAAAAACTGCTGCATTCTCATTAAGATCGCTGCTGAATTCATCTGCCTGTATTTTTATTTGCTGAGTTGAGGCATAGCGCATGAGAAGATCACTTTCCTTTTTAGTGAGCCGTAT